>UMCB01031415.1_pt1 | contig 26222 bp, 19 predicted proteins | sample 1964151 | NCBI WGS metagenome assembly UMCB01 (sample SAMEA4835960, study PRJEB28245) | human gut metagenome | biome: gut microbiome; material: fecal sample | place: Denmark | collected 2008
GGACATATAGTATCTGTTCAAAGACACGCATTTTCTCAGATTATAACTATAAGTGCATCAGATATTCTTGGGGGAACCAATATAGGTGACAGTATAGCAGTTAATGGCGTGTGCCTGACAGTAACGTCAATTGGCAGTAAACAGTTCAGTGCAGATGTTATGCACGAAACTATTAATAAGTCATCACTTGGAAATCTGCGGGCAGGAATGGCTGTTAATCTTGAAAGAGCAATGCCAGCTAATGGCAGATTTGGCGGACATATAGTAAGTGGACATATAGATGGTGTTGGCAGAATAACAAAGATAAGCAAGGATGATAACGCTGTCTGGTACACAATTAATGCAGGTAAAGAGATTATGCAGTTAATAGTTCCAAAAGGTTCAATAACAATTGATGGAATAAGCCTTACTGTAGCAGGGGTTAATGATGATAGTTTTAAAGTATCTGTAATTCCCCATACAAGGCAGGTGACAACATTATCACAGCGTAGAATCAACGATTGTGTCAATCTTGAGAATGATATTGTAGGGAAATACATAAAAAGATTGTTACAGACAGGCGAAAGTCTTGATGTAACAGCGGATGGACTGGGCGAGATATCCACAAGGCAGGATGTGTCAGTAAAAGCACAGTCATCACAAAGACAGAATACATCAGGGATAACAAGAGAGTTTCTTGGTAAATATGGATTTTAAAAAGGAGGATATATGTTTGAGTTTAATACAGTAGAAGAAGCAGTTGAAGATTTAAAAGCAGGTAAGATTATACTTGTCACAGATGATGAGGACAGGGAGAATGAAGGTGATTTCATATGTGCCGCTGAGTTTGCAACAACAGAAAATGTTAATTTTATGGCAACATATGGAAAAGGTCTTATATGTATGCCAATGAGTGAGGAGATAAGCAAAAAGCTATATTTCCCACATATGGTAGCAGACAATACAGATAACCACGAAACAGCATTTACAGTATCAATAGACCATGTTGATACAACTACAGGGATATCTGCAAAAGAAAGAGCCTATACAACAAGAATGGTAGTAAGTGATGATGCCAAGCCGGAGGACTTTAGAAGACCGGGACACAATTTTCCACTTATTGCAAGGAAGAATGGAGTTCTTGAAAGAAACGGACACACAGAAGCAACAGTTGATTTGATGAGGATTGCAGGACTTAAAGAATGTGGCTTATGCTGTGAGATTATGAAAGATGATGGCACAATGATGAGAAAGAACGACCTCATTGAACTTGCCAGAAAATGGAATTTAAAATTCATAACAATAAAGGCAATTCAGGAATACAGAAAATGCAACGAAAAGCTTGTAGAGTGTGTGGCAGTAACTAAAATGCCTACAAAATATGGAGAATTTGTTGCACATTGTTACATTAATAAATTAAATGGAGAACATCACGTTGCTTTAGTAAAAGGTGATGTTGGTAATGGAGAAGACCTTTTGTGCAGGGTTCATTCAGAGTGTCTTACAGGTGATGCTTTTGGTTCATTAAAATGTGACTGCGGACAGCAGTTTGCGGCGGCTATGACACAGATTAATGAGGAAGGCAGAGGAATACTGCTATATATGCGGCAGGAAGGCAGAGGCATAGGTCTTGTTAATAAGCTTAAGGCATATGCACTTCAGGACGAAGGAATGGATACGCTTGATGCTAATCTTGCCCTTGGATTTCCAGGAGATATGAGAGAATACTACATTGGAGCACAGATATTAAAGGATCTGGGTGCTAAGACATTACGTCTGCTTACCAACAATCCGGATAAGGTATACCAGTTATCTGATTTTGGAATGAAGATAAGTGAAAGAGTTCCAATTAAAATGGAAAAGACAGCTTATGATGGATTTTATCTTAACACTAAGAAGATAAGAATGGGTCATATGTTATAGATTTCATATGATTGAAAGTTGAAAAAATCCGACATATAGCAGTATTGATGATTTATGAAAATTGTAATGAAATTAAATTAAAAAGACGAGGAGATTAATAGTTATGAGAGTATTAGAAGGAAAATTAGTAGACAATGGAACAAGAGTAGGTATTGTAGCGGCAAGATTTAATGAATTTATTGTATCAAAGCTGGTTGCAGGTGCACAGGACGGACTTATAAGACACGGAGTAAGCGATGACAATATAGACCTTGCGTGGGTTCCTGGTGCATTTGAAATACCACTTATTGCTTCTAAAATGGCAAAGAGCGGAAAATATGATGCAGTGATATGTCTTGGTGCAGTTATAAGAGGAGCTACAAGCCATTATGATTATGTTTGTGCGGAGGTTTCTAAAGGAATAGCTAATGTATCACTTAATACAGATATTCCAGTGATGTTCGGAGTGCTTACTACAGATACAATTGAACAGGCAATTGAGAGAGCAGGAACAAAGGCAGGTAATAAGGGATTTGAATGTGCAGAGGGTGCTATTGAGATGGTAAATCTTTCCCGTGAGCTTGAAAAATAACAAATTAATTGATTTTATCATCTGTCAAGGGTATATTGAAAGTAATGATAATATGTCTGTCTGGTTATTAACCAGTGTTAAGGGGTGATACCAATGATGATGAAATTAAAGAACAGAATATTAGGAATATTACTTTTGTTTATCCTGCTTCCACTAAGCATTTTTGGTGGATTTTCAATTTACCAGACGAATAGGAAGATTGACGATATGACAGAGTGCAATCTTGCGACGGTGAGTGAGAATCAGAGAATTAATATTAAGAATTTCTGTGAGGACAGGAAGTCCGAAATGGAGATGGTTGCTAATTATGCTATGACACAGGCGGCAATCAAAGAAAGTGTAGGAGAGCCAAGTCCTTATGATGCAGGTAAAGTTGATTTAGAGTATATTAACAATGTGTTGAAGGAACGAAAGAAATATGGAGTGTTTGTTGCAAGTATATCTATATTGGACAAGGATTTCAGGGTAGTAGCCTCAAGTGAAAGTTATGAGGCAGGTGATACAAAACAGAAGAAAAGTCTTTCACATTTTGTGACTGACAGCTCTGAGCGTAACAGTTTCCAGAAAGCATGGGATGAGGTTGACCATAACAGTAACCCGGTTGGTAAAATATATTATAAATACAGGGGTGATAATTATGTAACTTATTATTCTGATGTTGATAACACTAATTGGGGAATGAGACTTACTGAGAATCTGAGTGCACAGAGGCAGACAGGCAGGTCATACACAGTTATGTTATGTCTTGCGTTTGTATTCTTTGTCCTTGCTATATTTATTGTGCAGATATTTATTACAAAGAATGTATTAGCACCAATAGAACAGATAATGAATGTGTTTAATGATATCAAGGCTACACAGGACTATTCAAAGAGACTGCCTAAATCAAATAGTGTTGAGATGAACCAGCTTTCCGATGAAATTAATGGACTTCTCACACATATAGAAGATGAGAATATTCAGGAAAAGGAAAGGCAAAGACATTTAAGAGAACTTGCTGAGTGTGATCCGCTTACTGGAATTAATAATAAAAAAGCGATTGAGCAGAAAATGCTTGCTATGGTTCAGAGTGCAACTGATAAAAAAGTGCGTATAAGTGTTGGATTTCTTGATATTGATGATTTTAAAGATTACAATACTAATTATGGACATCAGGAAGGCGATAATGTAATCAAATTTGTTGCCAATACATTAAAGGAGAATTTTAAAGGTGAAGTTGGACGAAATGGCGGAGATGAATTTGTATTTGGTTATGAAGGGGATATAAGTAAAGAGGAACTTGATAGGAAAGTAAAGAAGGTCTATGATATTCTTAACAAGGGTTATACAAGAGGCGATTTGCTAAAGAATATGTCTGTTCCTTGTAGTATAGGTATTGTAACTGCGATAGGTGGAAGCTTTGATTATGCCAAGCTGTTAAAAGAAGCAGATAATGCAATGTATGATGCTAAGATTAATGGAAAGAATACATATGTAATAAGGGAGTTATAGGAATATTATTCCTATAACTCCCTTGGTTTATATAGTTTTAAGCATTTTTTACAAGTACAGCATAAAGTGTTCTTGAAAGAATACTTGCGACAACAAAGCATACAACAGCTTCAATTGCACCCTGTGTTCCGACAAATGCGATAACGAAAGTAAATGGATTGCTTGCAGCGAATTTAGTTACATAAGTCTGAATAAAATCAGTTCTATAGAAAAGTGCAACAAGTGTACTCATAAAGAGCAGTGTGTTAAGAAGTGGGCAGGCAAGGCTTGCGATGTAGTAAGATACCTTCTGTACACTGCGGATATTATGAAGTCCCTTGAATATAAGTCCTGTAAGAAGTCCCTCAAGTGTTCTTGGAACAACTGTAAGAATAATAGTGAATACAGGGCTGATATTAAATAATGCAAATGTAAATACAGAGCCGCCAGTTACTGCCTGATAGAGGCTTGTAAGTCCGAAAGTAAGACCACATATAAGTCCACCAACAGGACCAAGAATTATAGCACCAACAGCTACTGGAATTGTCAAAAATGTGATAGTAAGACCTGGAAGTTTAATGTATCCAAGTGGTGTAAAAGCCATAATGATAATAATTGCTATCATAGCGGCAAGTTCAACCATATATTTGGTTGTAAAAGTTTTGTTGGCAGTATTATTAACTGCACTTGTCTGGTTGTTATTCATAAAATCTCCTTTTCGTCTGATAAAACGGCAATCCTGTCTTTCAGACATTTTTAATTGTAGCGTTATGACAGATGGGATAAACACGAATAAGTGTATACAGATACCAAAATATCTCATATTAGTGTAAGTACATAAATAATGTAGATATACAGACTGGTATAAATTGATATACTATATTGTATATCAATCAAAATGAAATCAGAATATTAATTCAGCATATTTAAAAGTAAAAGTTCAGAATAAAATCTTGTTACACGCCAATTGAGGTCGCACATCAATTCTTTCTTCTACCATTAAAAAACTTCCTTGAAATAATTAAATAAATAATCCACTAATTATAAACTATAAATACGAATGATTACAGGTGATAATAATTACTGGCAGCTGATACATTTTCATCCGAATAACGCTCACGCGTATAATATCATACTTGATAATACAGGGCAATACATAGATTGGATAAAATTGTATACAATGTTTATAAAGTATTAATAAATGTTTCTTATTTCCTTAATTTACATATTTTCTCAATAATGATAAGATAAGAAAATATCGTGGCAGACTACTTTATGTTATTGCCTGATTTGAAGAGATATAGTTTATGAAGAGTTTAATAGAAAGGAAGAATTATGAGCAGAATATTGAAAAGTATTGCCCCATACTGGAAATCAATAATAATTATTCTGTTGTTACTTGTGTTGCAGGCGAATTGTGATCTTGCACTTCCACAGTACACATCGAATATTATTGATGTTGGTATCCAGAATGGTGGTATAGGACATAGTATTCCAGAGAAGATTACTAAAGATGAATATGATATAGCGAAGATGTTTATGACGGACGAAGAGATAAGCATATGGGAGAAATGTTTTGAGGAACAGGATGACTTATATGTCCGTACAGAAAATAATGATAAAAGGTTAGATGAATATGATGATACACTTGCTATGGCACTGATTATTAATAATCAGATGTCATCAGTTACAGTCACACAGTTCAAACAGCAGATGGCGGCACAGATGGGCGTTGATGTATCTGAACTTGAGAACGTTTCAGTTGCAGACCTTGGAAAGAGAATGGGTGTGGAACTTGAAACATTTACTAAGGATATTGAAGATGCTGACGGTAATGAAGTTCCAACAGAATGTGTAGATATGAGAATTATATTTAAGGCAATGTATGATAATGGTGCAATGTCTAAAGATACGTTTATATCTATGAGAGATGAATTCCAGTCAACATTTGATACAATGGGTTCAACACTTATATCTTCAATGGGAAAGGCTTACGCTAAGTCAATGGATGCAAAGGTTGGAATGGATATGAAGGCCATACAGAAAAGATACCTTTGGATATCTGGTGCTAAGATGGTAGGAATGGCACTTCTTATTGCGGTATGTACTGTATGTGTTGCATTCTTTGCATCAAGGGTTGGTGCTGGAGTTGGACGTGATTTAAGAGGAAAAGTATATAAGAATGTAATGAGCTTTTCTAATGCAGAGCTTGATAAGTTCTCAACAGCTTCACTTATCACACGTACAACTAATGATGTACAGCAGATACAGCTCGTATGTGTTCTTATATTAAGAATGGTTCTTTATGCACCTATTCTTGGTATCGGTGGAGTTATAAAGGTAATGTCAACAGGTGCTGGAATGGAATGGGTAATAGCCCTTGCAGTTCTTGTAATTATTGGCTTTGTACTTTTACTTATGGCAGTTGCAATGCCTAAGTTCAAGCTTATGCAGAAGCTTGTTGATAATGTCAATCTTGTATCAAGAGAGATACTTACAGGTCTTTCTGTTATCCGTGCATTCGGTAGAGAGAAGAAGGAAGAAGAAAGATTTGATAAGGCTAATAAAGAGCTTACAAAGACAATGCTTTTTACTAACAGGGTAATGACATTTATGATGCCTGTTATGATGCTTATAATGAACTGTCTCTCAGTAGGTATTGTATGGGTAGCAGCTCACAGAATTGACAGCGGTGTTATGCAGGTAGGTTCAATGACAGCATTTATTACATATGCTATGCAGATTGTAATGTCATTCCTTATGCTTACAATGTTGTCAATTATGCTTCCAAGAGCGATTGTAGCAGCAGACCGTATAGATGAAGTTATTAATACAAAGTCATCAATAACAGATGCAGAGTTACCTAAGAGTATAAGCAATCCTAAAGGACTTTTAGTATTTGACCACGTTAACTTTAAGTATCCGGGTGCTAATGAAAATGCTCTTGAAGATATCAATTTTGTGGCTGAACCGGGGAAGACAACAGCTATTATAGGAAGTACAGGATGTGGAAAGTCTACACTTGTTAATCTTATTCCAAGACTTTATGATGCAACAGAAGGTTCAATAACTCTTGATGGTGAGAATATCAAGAATATCTCAATGAAGGAATTAAGAGATGAACTTGGTTATGTACCACAGAAGGGAATATTATTCTCAGGTACTATTGAGTCTAATATCAAATTCGGTGCACCAGAGGCTTCCATGGATATAGTAAAGGAAGCAGCTGAGATTGCACAGGCAACTGAATTTATTGAAACTAAGTCAGCAAAATATGAAAGTCCAATCGCACAGGGTGGAACTAATGTATCTGGTGGACAGAAGCAAAGACTTTCAATTGCAAGGGCTATTGCTAAGAATCCTAAGATATTTATATTTGATGACAGCTTTTCAGCACTCGATTTAAAGACAGATGCGGCACTTAGAAAGGCACTTGCTTCTAAGGTTACAGACAGTACAGTTATCATAGTTGCACAGAGAATAAGCACAATACTTCACGCGGACCAGATTTTGGTTATGGATGAAGGTAAGATAGTAGGAAAGGGTACTCACGAGGAACTTCTGAAGAATTGTGAGGTATACCAGCAGATAGCCAAATCTCAGATGTCAGCTAAGGAACTGGGAATTGACGGAAAGGAGGAAGCATAATTATGGCAGATAATAACTCATATAAGCAGACTCCAAGACGAAGAGGTCCAGGAGGCGGTATGGCTCCTGCAGAAAAAGCCAAGAATTTTAAAGGCTCAATAAGCAAGCTTATGCAGTATATTGGCAGATATAAGATTGCTATATTGGCAGTTATGATTATGGCGGCGGCTTCTACAGTATTTACAGTAATAGGACCTAAGGTATTAGGTAAGGCAACAACAGGTCTTTCAGAAGGCCTTATGAAAAAGATTACAGGAACTGGTGGAATTGATTTCTCATATATTGGAAGAATTCTTATAATTGTACTCTGTCTGTATGCGTGCAGTGCAATATTCAGCTTTATTCAGGGCTGGATAATGACAGGTGTTTCACAGAAGGTGTGCTACAGACTTCGTAAAGAGATATCAGAGAAGATTAACCGTATGCCTATGAAGTATTTTGAGAGCAGGACATACGGAGAAGTTCTTTCAAGAATAACTAACGATGTTGATACATTAGGAATGGGTCTTAACCAGAGTATAACAACAATTATTACATCAGTTGCTACAATGATAGGTGTTCTTGTAATGATGTTAAGCATTTCACCACTTATGACAATTATTGCGATAGTTATTCTTCCAATATCCGTTGGTCTTGTATCATTTGTTGTTAAGAAGTCACAGAGTTACTTTAAGACACAGCAGGAATATCTTGGACATATTAATGGACAGATAGAAGAAACATATGGCGGACATATGGTTGTTAAGTCGTTCAATAAAGAGAAGGATATGGTGGATACATTTGACAAGACTAATGCTGTATTATATTCATCAGCCTGGAAGTCACAGTTCTTCTCAGGAATGATGCAGCCTATTATGATGTTTGTTGGTAACCTTGGTTATGCAGGTGTTGCACTTTCAGGTGGTATGCTTGCTATCAATGGAGTTATCACAATTGGTGATATTCAGGCATTTATACAGTATGTTAAGAACTTCACACAGCCAATAACACAGATTGCACAGGTTATTAATCAGGTACAGTCTATGACAGCAGCTTCTGAGAGAGTATTTGAATTCCTTGAAGAAGAGGAAGAAGAACAGATAGCTGCCAATCCAGTACCTACAGATAATATCAGAGGTGAAGTTGAGTTTAAGCACGTTAAGTTCGGATATAAGGAAGACCAGATTATTATTAAGGATTTCTGTGCCAATGTTAAGCCAGGACAGAAGGTTGCTATCGTTGGTCCAACTGGTGCAGGTAAGACTACAATGGTTAAGCTTCTTATGAGATTTTATGATGTTAATTCAGGAGAAATCCTTATTGACGGACATAATATCAAGGACTTTAACAGACGTGAATTAAGAGATGCATTTGGAATGGTTCTTCAGGATACATGGCTTTATAAAGATACTATTATGGAAAATATCAGATATGGAAAGCTTGATGCTACTGATGAAGAAGTAATCGCTGCGGCTAAGGCAGCACACGCACATCATTTTATAGAGACTCTTCCGGGTGGATATAATATGGAACTTAATGAGGATGCAAGTAATGTGTCACAGGGACAGAAGCAGCTTCTTACTATTGCAAGAGCTATTCTTGCTGACAACCCAATCCTTATCCTTGATGAGGCGACAAGTTCTGTAGATACAAGAACAGAGATTCAGATACAGAATGCTATGGATAATCTTATGAAGGGCAGAACGAGCTTCGTAATTGCCCACAGATTATCAACTATAAAGGATGCTGATATTATACTTGTTATGAAAGAAGGAGATATTGTAGAGCAGGGCAATCACGAAGAATTACTTGCTAAGGGTGGTTTCTATGCTGACCTTTATAACTCACAGTTTGAGGAGGCAGAAGCATCTTAAGCTATGAGAGATACATTTATAGAATGGCTTATTTTAATCAATATAATAACATTTGTTATATATGCACTGGATAAATATAAAGCAGTACATCATCTTTGGAGAATACCTGAAAAGACGCTTATATTCTTAGCAATTATAGGTGGTTCTCCAGCGGCACTACTTGCTATGTATACAATAAGACATAAGACAAGGCATATTAAATTCACACTGGGTGTACCAGTTATACTTGTTATTCAGATAATCGTGCTTTATATTCTTTATACAAGATATGGTATATTTACAGGGTGAATATGAAGATTAAAGAAGTAATATGTTAAAAAAGTATAGATATAATATAGGACTGTGAATAAAAAAATCTGGGTTTTACGATTAACATACCGTTATGTGAGTTAATCATAAAATCCAGATTTTATTAATTGAAATTATATAATAAGTATTATAAGCGTCTGATTAACCAATAACGCCTACAAATCCGCATATCAGCACGATTATACCAAGTACAATTCTGTACCAGCCGAACACCTTGAAATCGTGTTTCTTAATATATCCCATAAGAAATCTGATAACGAAAAGAGATACAACGAAAGCTACAAGCATACCAACAAGGAGAATTATTCCTTCCTGTGAAGTCATTGAGTTATGAAGAAGGAACTTAACACCCTTAAGAAGGCTTGCTCCGAACATAACGGGTACTGCAAGGAAAAATGTATACTCAGCGGTAACAGTTCTTGAAACACCAAGAATTAAAGCACCGACAATAGTTGCACCTGAACGTGATGTTCCAGGGAATATAGCAGCGATAAGCTGGAAAAGACCTATATATGCAGCAAGTTTGTAATCAATGCCTTCAATAGTTCTGACCTTGGCTTTCTTGCCGTGGTGCATAGTTTCTACAATAATAAATGCAATACCAAAGATTATAAGCATAATGGCTACAGTTGTGTAGTTATAGAAGAGTTCTTCAAGCTTTTCATCAAATAATACGCCAATAATTGCGGCAGGTATGCACGAAACAAGAATGTGAAACCAGAGCTTGAATATATCACACTTGATATAAGCACCTGCACCCTTAGATGAGAGTGGTTCTTTATTATTGTTCTTTCCAAATGGCCATAACTTGTTCCAGAATAGTATAACAACTGCCATAATAGCACCAAGCTGGATAACTACCTCAAACATACTATAGAATGCATCAGATACTTTTAATGGCATAATTTCATTTAAAAGTATCATATGTCCTGTGCTACTTATAGGAAGCCATTCAGTGATACCTTCGACAATACCAAAAAGTATCGCTTTTAAAATTTCTAACATTATTCCTCCAATCGGATACGGATATTGTATCATAAATATATGTATTAAAAATCTGTAAAATTCTTATATCCGTTCACTTTGTTTTATTCTTAGAATTAATAATATGTTGTGATTATAATTCTGTTTCAGTTAGTATTCTCTCATTGCATAGAGATACTGTCAACTGTGAATTATCTAATTTACAACAAATTTTTATAAATTTCACTTTACACCGGTTATTGATAAAAAATATTGATAAGAGCCAATATGCGTGTTAAACTTATTCGGATATTTGATAATTACTAAAGCATATTTAATAAGATAACAAGGAGTCAGTTAATGGAAGTATATTTAAAACCAATAATATCAGCCTGCTATGTGTTTCCTATACTTGCTGTAATATTTACAATACCTTACATATTATATGAGTATCACAAATACGGTTCAATCCTTATACTTAGAACGGGGATTGTATATACATTTATATTCTATATGCTTACATCATATTTTATGACTGTGCTTCCACTTCCTCCAAGAAGCTCAGTTACACCGGATACTGCGAGTGTCCTGCTTGTTCCGTTTGATGCAATAAGGAGAATTATAACTACAGCTAATGTCACTTTGTCACAGCCATCTACATATGTTAACCTGTTTAAATGTTTTGATTTCTGGCAGGCTGCATTTAATATACTGCTGTTATTTCCGTTTGGAGTATATCTTAGATATTATTTTAAAAGACCCTGGTGGCAGGTGCTTATATTTTCATTTGGGTACAGCCTGTTCTTTGAATTGACACAGATTTCAGGACTGTATGGAATATACAGATATCCATATAGGTATTTTGAGGTTGATGACCTTATATGTAATACATTAGGTGGAGTATTAGGTTATGTATGCACACCGCTTATAGTGTTTATGCTTCCGAAAAGGGATAGACTTGATGAGGCTGCATATAAGAGAGGGCAGATTGTATCTGAATTCAGGAGAGGTGTTGCGTGGATAATTGATATGGTAATTATAATGATTCCAGTGCTGGCGGCTATGCTGTTGCTTTGGCACGAGCATATAATTACCAGGAAAATGGTGCTGGGTTCGGTATATGATGTGAGATATGTAGTTATTTTATCGCTGTATATCGTTATTGTGTTCACACTTACGACAAAGCTTACAAGAGGGCGGACAATAGGCAAGTCACTGGTTAATATACGTCTTATAGACTGCAAAGATATGGTTATTAATAAAGTTCCACATATAAAAATGTATAAGCTGTTTATAAGATATTTTATAATATATACAATAAGTGTACCCTCATTACTATATGCGTATAACTTTTATCGTATGGCGATTGAACTTGAAGGGGTAAAATTATGGGCAGTTACAGCAGGATGTGTGATATGTATTTTAATTACAATATATATGGCATTTGATTTATTATTGTGTCTGTTTAGCAGCACAAGAAATATGCTATATGACAGAATAACAGGAATTACGCATAGAAGTGACATAATAAGCAGACAGGATAATACAAATTTAACAAGTTAAAGATAATATTTAGCCGAATAAGATACATTTCGAATATATAACAGGAGGTACGATTGTGACAATAAAAGATTTGCCAGCAGGTAAAAGTGCTACAATATTAAAAGTAGGTGGAGATGGTGCATTAAGACAACATTTTCTGGATATGGGACTTATTCAGGGTGCAGAAGTTACAGTTATAAAATATGCTCCTATGGGTGACCCTGTTGAATTAAGAATTCATAGCTATGAGCTTACCATAAGACTTTCAGATGCAGAACAGATAGAGGTAAGTGAGCCTTATTGTATTGATAATAAAGCTGTGGAAAATGTTAAAATGAATAGTATAGTAAAGGAACATCCGGGATTTGGTGAAGGAGGCAGGTATCACGATAAGGAAAATGAAAATCCTCTTCCAGATGATGAAAAGCTGACATTTGCACTTGTAGGCAACCAGAATTGTGGAAAAACAACCCTTTTTAATGTATTAACAGGCTCCAATCAGCATATAGGTAATTTTCCAGGTGTTACAGTTGATAGAAAAGACGGAGTTATAAAAGGTTATCCTGATACACTTATAACAGATTTGCCAGGAATATATTCAATGTCACCATATAGCAGTGAAGAAATAGTAACAAGGGAATTTCTGCTTATGGACAAACCTAAAGGTATTATTAATATATTAGATGCTACTAATATTGAAAGAAACCTTTATCTGTCAATGCAGCTTATGGAATTAGGAATTCCTATGGTAATTGCACTTAATATGATGGATGAGGTAAGAGTCAATGGAGGTTCTGTAAGAATTAACGCAATTGAGGAATTGCTTGGAGTTCCGGTTATACCAATATCAGCGGCTAAAGGTGAGGGCATAGAAGAACTGGTAAGTCATGCCATTCACGTTGCAAAATATCAGGAAAAACCACAGATATCAGATTTTTGTTCCAAGGACAGTGCGGTTCATAGATGTATACATGGCATTATGTCGCTTATAAGTGACCATGCAGACAAAGCAGGATACCCTGAAAGATTTGCAGCCTCCAAGGTTGTTGAGGGGGATTCACTTGTACTTAAGCATCTTGAACTTGAGCAGAATGAAAAAGAAATGATTGAACACATTATAGTACAGATGGAAGAAGAATGTGGAATGGATAGAGCCTCAGCTATAGCAGATATGAGATTTGCTTATATTGAAGATGTCTGTAAGAATACGGTTGTAAAGCCAAGAGAAAGTAAGGAAAGAATACGAAGCCAGAAGATTGATAAGCTTCTTACTGGTAAATATACAGGTATCCCAATGTTTATAGCAATTATGGGACTTGTGTTTTATCTTACATTTAATGTTATAGGTGCGGCACTCTCCAATGTACTTGATATTTTAATTACATTTGTTACAAATGGGGTTGATAATCTTCTGACAGCAATGAATGTTAATTCGGTATTGCATGCACTTATCATAGATGGAATATTCAATGGGGTTGGTAGTGTATTAAGCTTTCTTCCGATAATCGTAACATTATTCTTCTTTTTATCAATTCTTGAAGATAGCGGTTATATGGCAAGAGTCGCATTTATTATGGATAAGCTCTTACGTAAACTTGGATTATCAGGAAGAAGTATAGTGCCTATGTTAATTGGTTTTGGATGTAGTGTTCCAGGAGTTATGGCAAGCCGTACACTTTCATCTGAAAGAGACCGTAGGATGACAGTTCTTTTAACACCATTTATGAGTTGTTCAGCAAAAGTACCTATATATGCCTTTTTCTCAGCAGCATTTTTCCCACATTATGCAGCGCTTGTTATGATAGGTATGTATTTTATAGGAATTATTGTTGGAATAATTATGGCGTTTATATTTAAAAAGACATTATTTAAGGGAGAACCAGTTCCATTTGTTATGGAGCTTCCTAATTACAGAATGCCTGGTGCTAAGAATGTGGTACATTTGTTATGGGAAAAGGCAAAGGATTTCTTACAGAAAGCATTTTCTATTATATTTATTGCAACAATACTTATATGGTTTATGCAGAATTTTGATATAAGGCTTAACGTTGTGGCAGATTCAAGACAGAGTATACTTGCTGTATTAGCAGGTATGATTACTCCGTTGTTTAAACCATTAGGATTTGGAGACTGGAGACTTGTAACAGCTATACTTACAGGCGTAATGGCAAAGGAAAGTGTAGTATCTACGATATCAATTCTATTTGGAAGTACGATAGAGATGGTATCTGTTATATCAGCTGCGGGTGCAATGTCATTTCTTGTGTTCTGTCTTTTGTATACACCTTGTGTTGCGGCAATTGCCTCAGTTAAAAAAGAACTTGGAGGTAAATGGGCAGCATATGTTGTAGTTATTCAGTGTGTTGTAGCATGGATTGCGGCATTAATTACATATATTATTGCTGGAATTTTATAACTCTGATAAATATGTATGCGAAAAAAAACATTGCAAAATCAGACTATTGATGATAAATTATCAATAAGCTAATTCCTAGAGGGAGTAATCGGCATATTTATATATGCAGTTATATCGACATAATGGCTTATAAGCCCGGTATTACTTTAAATGATGAGACTCGTGGACAGTATCAGTACTGTCTGCGGGTCTTTTTTATATAACTGGAATTCGTTTTCGTTAAAACATCAATTATTATATATGATATGACAATTGGTTATAATCTTTCTTGGAGCAACAGATAAAATATAGAAATGAGGACAATTAAGAAATGAGTATTGTTGAATTATTTATACTGGCAGTAGGACTTTCAATGGATGCTTTTGCTGTATCTATATGTAAGGGCTTGTCGCTTGGAAAGATAAAGCCTAAGCATATGTGCATTGCCGGTGCGTGGTTTGGTGGATTTCAGGCATTGATGCCGCTTATTGGCTATTATCTCGGAAGTCTGTTTGCCGATATGGTTACCAGATATTCACACTGGGTTGCATTTGCACTTCTTCTTGCAATTGGTGGTAATATGATTAAGGAGTCATTAGGGGAAGAAGAAAATGTCAGCAATGATATGGGATTTAAGAGTATGTTATTACTTGCAATTGCAACAAGTATTGATGCACTTGCAGTAGGCGTGTCATTAGCATTCCTTAAGGTTGCCATTCTTCCAGCGGTATTATTTATAGGCTGTATTACATTTGTCTGTTCAGCGGCAGGTGTTAAAATTGGAAGTATATTTGGTGATAAATATCAGTCTAAAGCAGAACTTTGTGGAGGGATTATTCTTATTCTTATAGGAATTAAGATATTACTTGACGGTTTGGGAATACTTTAGTTATAATATTATAATTAAGTAAGAAATGAGGATTAATATATGAAAGAAATGTTATTGGCATTATTACTGCTTATTATAGGTTTTGTGCTTCTTATAAAGGGAGCAGATTTCTTTGTTGACGGAAGTTCGTCAGTTGCGAAAAGATTAAAAGTACCTTCAATGATAATCGGACTTACAATTGTAGCTATGGGTACAAGTCTGCCAGAATGTGCAGTTAGTGTTACAGCTTCACTTAACAATAATAATGCTTTAGCTGTAAGTAATGTAATAGGTTCTAATATATTTAACCTTATGGTTGTGTGTGGTGTATGTGCATTATTTACACCATTGGCGGTATCAAAAGATACTTTAAAGAAAGAATTTCCATTTTCTATCATATGTGCCATTCTTCTTGCGGCACTTGGTGCTGTTGGAATGACACTTGGAAGAATTGACGGAATAGTATTTCTTGTAATATTCGCAGTTTACCTTTGCTTGATGATTGTATCAGCTAAAAATGCACGTAACGAGGCACTTAATAAAGAACTTGAAGAAGAGGTTGATGAAGAGATAAAAATTCTTCCAGTATGGCAGTGTATTGTATACATTATTGGTGGAGCAGTAGCTATTAAGTTCGGTGGTGATTTTGTTGTTGATGGAGCTTCCACAATTGCAACTGGATTTGGTATAAGCCAGAATCTTATCGGACTTACAATAGTTGCACTAGGAACAAGTCTTCCAGAGCTTGTTACATCAATCGTTGCGGCTAAGAAGAATGAAGTGGATATGGCATTGGGAAATGTCATCGGCTCTAACATTTTTAATATTCTTCTTGTATTGGGTGTTGCTGGGGCAATAAGTCCTGTAGCATTTGTAACAGAAAATCTTATCGACATTGCTATTCTTGTTGTTATGAGTGTGGTTGTATGGATATTCGCGTGGTCAAAGAAAAAGCTTGTCAACTGGCATGGTGCAGTTATGCTTGTATCATATGTGGCTTACCTTGTATACATTTGCATAAGATAAATATTGCATATAAGGCTGTTTACGTCATATATGAATTGTAATAAAATTATATATGGCAGTTCCGATTTCACCGCATCACTAAAGATAAGGAGAGGGACGGAATATGAACACATATAAGATGGTTCTTAATGAGGATACCAGAGTATTAATATATGGTAATAGCATTAAAGTAGTACGCATCAGAATTGATGAAATCAACTATATAAGCTGTGCCAACAGAATTATTATGATTCATACGAATAATGCCAGTGATAGATTTTATGGGAAGATGAAGGATGTATATAATTTATTGGGGAAATATGGGTTTGAGTACATTAATGAGTCGGAGATAGTTAATTGTATGAATGTGAGTAGTATGACGGTTAATTCGATAATATTAAGAGAGGGAACAGAACTAATATGTAGTAAAAAATTCAAACAAAAGTTCAGAAATCTTATGTGGAACTAAATTCATACCAAAGTTAAAGGTGAATTCCTGTCGGGTGCTATAAGGTACTGGCAGGAATTTACTTTTATATAACAGGAAATATATATAACCTAAGAAAGCGGAATGTCAGAATATTAAAAAAGTATAAATAACAAGTTTTTTAAGGCTTGGCTGTTTGTAATTAATAATTATAAGTGGTAAAATGTTACATATTTTATATTGTAATTATTATGTTGTAATTAATAGAAATGGAGGCTACAATGCAGGCATATACTGTATCGCAGTGGTTATTATTCTTTTATATATATTGTTTCTTTGGTTGGGTATGGGAATGTTGTTATGTATCAGCCAGAAAAGGAAAGTGGGTAAACAGGGGATTTCTTCATGGACCAGCACTTCCAATATATGGTTCAGGTGCAATGGTAATATTGGTAAGTACTATAGGAGTAAGGGATAATATAGCTTTAATATTCCTGTTTGGAATGATATCATCAACAATACTTGAATTTGTTACAGGATATTGTATGGAGAAAATGTTCGGCGTAAGATACTGGGATTACAGTAATCAGCCATTAAATTTAATGGGACATATATGTCTGTTCGTATCATTAGGCTGGGGTGTGTTCTCTGTTCTTCTTGTAAGAATTGTACACAGACCTATAGAGGGCATTGTATATATGCTTCCAGATACAATTACGGACATAATAGCATTTGTCTTGACAATAGCTATGGCAGTTGACTTTACACAGTCATTCAATGAAGCTATGGATTTGAAGGCTGCAATTGAAAAGCTTGCTAATAGTAATGAACAGATAAGAATTCTTGCCAAAAGACTTGAGGTTGCCTCAGCATTTGTTGAAGATGATTATAATAAAATGAAAGAAAAATTCGCTGAAGGTAAAGCAAGTGTTATGAATAAGGCAGGTTCAGTGGGTAAGCTTAAGGGTAGAATTTCATTCGAGAATGATATGAATGAAAGAAAAGGTGTTAAGCTTGCAACCTTACAGAGAATGACAGAGGCTGTTAAAGAGAGTCTTAAGAATAAGATTATGGACGAGAAGGCGGCTAACCAGCTTTTAGAAACACTTGAAAATGAAAAGGTAAATCTTAAGGCTGATACTGGAAGAAACTACAAGAGCGTATTCAGAATTATGAAACGTAATCCGGGTGCTATTTCAAGAAAGCACGAGGAAGAACTGAATGAAATTAAGAGAATGATTAAGTGATTTTAATGTGAGTTCCGGGCTGCTGGTGATTTTAGGAATTGTATTAATTAAATAAAATGTTTGGATAATGAGGATTGTATATGGAAAAGATTATAATATATAATGTAGCTGATGCCAGAAAGATTATAACAATGGCGGCTAATATGCGAATAAAAAGCATAGTTATTGACAATACTAAGCTTTCAGATACATTAGAAAATGTACTGGCATATAGTCAGGATTACAGAACTGATGATATTATGCCATTTATTAATAAAGATAAAAGCATAGTTATATTCTGTGATGTTACACAGAAACATCTGGACAAGCTTTTATTTGGTATCAGAAACAACAATCTTAATGTCGATTACAAGGCTGTTATGACTAAGACTAACAAGTCGTGGACATTGAATAAAATATTATATCATATGGAGATTGAAAAGAAAAACGAAAGGAGATAATTATGGAGATTATTCACGTTACAGAAGCAACATTTAAACAGGAGGTACTTGAGTCGGATAAGCCAGTGCTTGTAGATTTCTGGGCAACATGGTGTGGACCTTGCCAGATGCTTGCACCAGTCCTTGAGGAAGTAGCGGCAAAGCAGGACTATGTAAAGATATGTAAGATTGATACAGATAAGGAACTTAATCTTGCATTACAGTATAAGGTAGCTTCAATACCAACCCTTCTTTTATTTAAGAACGGAGAAGTTGCTGCAACTAATATAGGCTTTATAGGTGAAGAACAGGTTATGGAATTCATAGGCCAGTAAATAAATGTTAACTATTTGCGCAGCTTTTCAGCGCATCTGAAGTTTCGAAGAAACTTCTAAGTGACTACGAAGTAGTCATATTATATCATATTTTCTGCGTTGTTCTTCAACGCATCTGAAGTTTCGAAGAAACTTCTAAGTGACTACGAAGTAGTCATATTATATCATAATTTCTGCGTTGTTTTTCAACGCATACGAAGTTTCGAAGAAACTTCTAAGTGACTACGAAGTAGTCATATTATATCGTAAACAAGGAAAGGGCAGGCACAGCATCAGATTTATTATCTAGATGAATGATGCTTGCCTTTTTACTACATTTGCTAAGAAATGAGGTTATACATATATGAGAGAATTATATCTTGAATGTTATTCAGGAATAAGTGGAGATATGTCTGTTGCGGCTCTTCTTGATGTCGGAGCGGATAAAGAATATTTGTTAAAGACACTTGCAACTATGCCTCTGACAGGCTATGAGGTTAAGATAACAAGAGTTAAAAAGAATGGCATAGATTCGTGCGATTTTAATGTAGTGCTGGACAGCGGACACGAAAACCACGACCACGATATGGAATATCTGTATGGACATCTTAATGGCGAAGGGCATACGCACAATTTTGAAAATATACATTCGCATACTCATTCAGCACATCACAGCCACAGGGGGCTGAAAGAAATATATTCTATTATAGAGCAGACACAGCTTACTGGGAATGCAGAAAAGCTTGCTAAGAAAATATTCAGAATATTAGCAGAAGCAGAAGCCAAGGCACACGCTACAGATATTGAAAATGTTCATTTTCACGAGGTTGGGGCAGTAGACTCGATTGTGGATATAGTGGCATTTGCTGTATGCTTCGATAACCTGCATATAGACAGGGTGTATGTTCCAGGTATCAGCGAGGGAACTGGAACAATAAGGTGCCAGCACGGAATAATTCCAGTACCAGTGCCAGCGGTTCTTAATATAACATCAGCTTATAATATAGAATTAAGCAATGCCAATATTAAAGGCGAACTTGTAACGCCAACGGGAGCGGCGATTGTAGCGGCTGTAAGAACAGATACAGCACTTCCGCAGCATTTTTCAATAAAGAAGACTGGATATGGTGCAGGCAAGAGAGAGTATGAGCTTCCGGGAGTATTAAGGGCAATGCTTATTGAGAGTAATAGTGAAAGCTTAGACGAAAATGCTGACTTAATATATAAGCTGGAAACGGATATTGATGACTGTTCGTCAGAGATATTAGGATACACTATGGAGCGCCTGTATAAGGCGGGTGCAAGAGAAGTGCATTTTCTTCCTATATATATGAAAAAGAACAGACCTGCATATGAGCTTGTTGTAATATGCTGCAAGGAAGATATTACGACTATGGAAAATATCATATTTGAGGAAACAACGACAATAGGAATAAGACGTTGTGCAATGAAGAGAACAATTCTTCCAAGAAAAATTGAAAAAGTCAGTACACCATATGGTGAAATTGACGTAAAGGTGTGTACGCTTCCTAATGGCAAAGTTAAGAGATATCCTGAATATGAAACTATTAAGAGCATATGTGAGGCAGAAAATGTGCCATTGAGGGATATAATTGGGAATATAGGAGAATAAAAAATAATTAAAGACTGTTACAAGAAATTATATGCTGGCATTATATAGAACATAGAAATATAAAAGTCCTGAGTAATGTCAGCATATTAAAATATAAGTTTCGTGTGACAATCTTATATTATAAACCTGGAAAAGCATTTCGATATTATACATTTGCAGAGGCAGAGTTATGGTTAATATATTTTATTGATATGGGAAAATGATATAGCCGTCACCTGTATTTTTATAGTTGTACTATATCACTAAGCATTACAGAAAAATCAATTAACACGGTTGCCATCAGTACCAATAGTTACAACTCTTACAGGAATTGTCTTGCCGCTGTCAGCTACAGCCTTTTCAACTGCATACTGCAATCCACCACAGCAAGGTACAGTCATACGTGTTACAGTTATGCTCTTTATGTTATTATTCTTGAATATCTCGGTTAATTTCTCAGAATAGTCAATCATATCAAGCTTTGGACATCCGATAAGTGTTATGTGGTTACGCATAAAATCGTGGTGGAATGTACTGTAGGCATAAGCTGTACAATCTGCTGCAATAAGAAGGTCAGCTCCATTAAAGCATGGTGCAAAAGGAGATACAAGCTTAATCTGTACAGGCCAGTTGTTAATCTGGTTTCCACTTGCCGCTTTGTTAGCAAGTACTTCAGCTTCATTATATTCAGGAGCTTCACGCTCAATAAAACGAATTGCATTCATAGGGCAGGCTGGCAGACAGTCGCCAAAACCGTCACAATAATCATCTCTTAAAAGCTTAGCCTTTCCGTCAACAATTCCAATAGCTCCCTCGTGACAGGCGTGTGCACATAAGCCACAGCCGTTGCAGAGTTCTTCATTAATTTCTATAATCTTTCTTATCATAATCAAATAAATCCTCCTATTTATAGTAGTATTTTTATTTAATAGAAAATTCTGATAACAATTCCTGTTAAATAAAAAGCCCTCTGGGCAGATTCACCATACGGCGGTAATGTAGATGCCACTAAAGTGTTCCGCCATAGGTGGAGAATCCTGTGAAACAGGATTCTATCCTGCAGACCCGCTAAAATGTCTTAATAAGTATATGTTGTGGTTATTTTCAGCCATATTTTCATAGCTGGCTGATTAGTTTGAATTATATCTTAACTACCTGGTAAGTATAATATTAAATATTAATAAAGTATGTTGTAAATACAACAAAAATAAGATTATAATGTAATGAGTGCAAAAGAAAAGGAAGCGGCTGCGAAGCAGACATTTACTTTTCTTGCACCATTAACGAACGAATATCCTGTGAAACAGGATAAAGAGTGCGGAAGCACGAATTCGTGAGTGTAGGATATGCTAGGTTATAGTACAGGTGTGTAGTATATTAAGTTAATAGTGCGAAAAGATAGAGATTGGCAAATGAGTGCAAAAGAAAAGGAAGCGGCTGCGAATAGACACCGTAGATTTTATAGATTATTTTATGAATAATATAGAGAAGAATAGGATTGAAGAATATGGGCAGAATATTATATGACATTTCACAGGATTATATGGGAGTTATACAAAAGAGCAGGCTGTTTAGCGGTATAGAACCAGACGAGGCTAATGGAATGAGCAAATGCCTTGAGATAACATTTCGCGAGTATGACAAAGAAGAAGTTATATTTAATGAAGGCGATAAAATATCCAAAATAGGTATGGTGATTCAGGGCAATGTGAGCATAGAAAAGGCTGATTACTGGGGCAACAGGCATATTATGACATATGTGTCAGCGGGTGAAATATTCGGAGAGGCATATGCATGCAGTAACGACAAGACATCCAATGTAGAGGTTGTTGCGGCAGATAAATGTATAGTTGCATTTCTTGACACATACAAGGTTATGACGGTATGCAGTTCATCGTGCCAGTTCCACAGTAAGCTTATTCATAATCTTATATATATGCTTGCTGACAGGTGTGTGGTTATGAACGAGAAGATTACACATTTATCCAAACGAAGCACTAAGGAGAAAGTATTGTCATATTTATCAGCAAGAGCCGCCAAATGTGGGAGTGATGAGTTCGATATACCATTTAACAGGCAGCAGTTGGCTGATTATCTTTCAGTTGACAGGAGTGCAATGTCAGCAGAATTAAGCCGTATGAAGAAAAATGGAGAAATTGATTTTAGGAAAAATCATTTTATTATAAAATGTCGTGATAAACAATAATCTGCCGCTGTAAAGACACATAATTTGGAAGAAAATGTTAATTTAAGCCGTCATTGTATAAAACTAAAAACAACTAAAAAATGTATTGAAATTAATTGACAGGGGTGTTAATATACCCTTGCGAGAGATAGTTAAGAAATTAACATTTCGCTTTATATTTTTGAGAGTTTTGTATACAATATACAAACTATTATACAAATTAACAGTTATTTTATTAAGGAGGAACCAATAATGGTAAATTTTGATCAGTGGAATGGTTTCAAAGGCAGACTTTGGAAAGAAGAGATCAATGTAAGAGATTTCGTTCAGAACAATTACAAGCCATATGATGGAGATGAAAGTTTCCTTGAAGGACCTACAGAAGCTACTAACAAGCTTTGGGGAAGACTTCAGGAATTACAGAAGGAAGAAAGAGCTAAGGGCGGCGTACTTGATATGGAAACAAAAGTTGTTGCTGGTCTTACAGCTTATGGTCCTGGATATATAGATGAATCTATGAAGGAGCTTGAACAGGTAGTTGGTCTTCAGACAGATAAGCCACTTAAGAGAGCATTTATGCCTTATGGTGGTATCAAGATGGCAGAAGAATCATGCAAGAACTATGGTTATGAACCAGATCCAGAACTTCATAAGATCTTCACAGAATATCATAAGACACATAACCAGGGTGTATTCGATGCTTATACACCAGAGATGAGAAAGGCTCGTCACAGCCATATCATCACAGGTCTTCCAGATACTTATGGACGTGGACGTATCGTAGGTGATTACAGAAGAGTTGCTCTTTACGGTATCGACTTCCTTATGGAAGAAAAGAAGAAGGATCACGCTAACTGTGGTTGTGGAACAATGACTGATGACGTTATCCGTTTAAGAGAAGAAATATCTGATCAGTACAAGGCACTTGCAGGTATGAAGAAGATGGCTGAAAGCTATGGTTATGATATCAGCAAGCCAGCTACTAACGCTAAGGAAGCTGTTCAGTGGTTATACTTTGGATATCTTGCAGCTATCAAGACACAGAATGGTGCTGCTATGTCTGTAGGTCGTGTATCTACATTCCTTGATATCTATATTCAGAGAGATCTTGAAGCTGGTACTCTTACAGAGAAGGAAGCTCAGGAACTTATTGATCATTTCGTTATGAAGTGTAGAATGGTTAAGTTCGCAAGAATTACATCATACAACGAATTATTCTCAGGAGATCCTACATGGGCTACTCTTGAAGTTGGTGGTACAGGTATCGATGGACGTTCAATGGTTACAAAGAACGACTTCAGATTCCTTCATACACTTGAGAACATGGGACCTTCACCAGAACCAAACCTTACAGTACTTTATTCTTCAAGACTTCCAGAAAGCTTCAAGAAGTATGCTGCTAAGATTTCTGTTGATACATCTTCAATCCAGTATGAGAACGATGATGTTATGAAGGTAACATGGGGCGATGATTATTCAATCTGCTGCTGTGTATCTGCTACACAGACAGGTAAGGAAATGCAGTTCTTCGGAGCTAGAGCAAACCTTGCTAAGTGCTTACTTTACGCTATCAATGGTGGTGTAGATGTTAAGAACAGAGAACAGGTTGGTCCTGCTTACAAGCCAGTTACTTCAGAATATCTTGATTATGATGAAGTTGTTGATAAGTTCGATGCTATGATGGATTGGTTAGCTGATCTTTATGTTAATACACTTAACCTTATCCAGTATATGCATGATAAGTATTACTATGAAGCTGCTGAGATGGCTCTTATTGATACAGATGTTAAGAGAACATTTGCTACTGGTATCGCTGGATTCTCACACGTTGTAGATTCACTTTCAGCTATTAAGTATGCAAAGGTTAAGACAGTACGTGATGAGACAGGTATCGTTGTAGATTACGAAATCGAAGGCGACTTCCCTAAGTATGGTAACGATGATGACAGAGCTGATGATATCGCTGTATGGTTACTTAAGACATTCCTTGAGAAGATTAAGAAGAGACATACTTACAGAAATTCAGAGCCAACAACATCTATCCTTACAATTACTTCTAACGTAGTATATGGTAAGTACACAGGTGCTATGCCTGATGGACGTAAGGCTGGTACTCCACTTGCTCCTGGTGCTAACCCAAGTTATGGTGCAGAGCAGAATGGTCTTCTTGCTTCACTTAACTCACTTACAAAGCTTCCTTACGAGTGGGCATTAGATGGTATTTCTAATACACAGACAATGAACCCAGACGCTTTAGGACATAACGAAGAAGAAAGAATTAACAACCTTGTTAACGTTATGGATGGATACTTCGATCAGGGCGCTCATCACCTCAATGTTAACGTATTCGGTAAGGATAAGTTACTTGATGCTATGGAACACCCAGAAAAGCCAGAATATGCTAACTTTACAATCCGTGTATCTGGTTATGCTGTTAAGTTCATCGACCTTACAAAGGAACAGCAGATGGATGTTATTTCTAGAACATTCCATGACAGAATGTAATCATACGAATAGTATAATTGCTTGAAATTAGAATGCAGTATTTAAGCGGTTTGGCAAAAAATGAAAAAGCCACCTGTATTCAAAAAATGCAGTACAATCTGAGATGATTGTACTGCATTTTTGTATTTATGTGAGCAACGAGTTAATATCCGTGCTTGCACGAGAATTTGGTCACTGTTGCAATGATTTAATTTTATCTGAGCTTGTCATTTATAAGCATAAGTCTTGTAAGTGTAGATTCATAATTAGTTTCTGTTTTTTCAATTAATATATTGTCTTTTTTGTAATCTACAGCGTATTCTTTTAAACAATTATTGATTTCTTTATTCTTAAAAGAAATACATACTTTATCATTATCAATATCAGTAGTTATATTAATTTTATTAACAAGAGATATAATATCGTTTACAGATTTTATCTCTAAATCTAAAAATTCAAATACACTTACTTCTAATGCTTCTGCAATTTTAGAAAGCTGTTCTAGTTTAGGATTTCTATTATAAGTTTCATATTTCTTTAATGTTGATAAATTTATTTCATTTTTTCACTTAATTGCTCCATAGTAAGTTTTCGAGCCTTGCGGGGAATGTGAGCCAGTGACTTATGTTCCCCGCTTTTTTAGATTAAGGAGGAACCGTAATATGATGAATTACGAGATTTTTAAGGAAGTAGTAAAAGAAAAGTTTATTTCTTAAAAGGGATGCTTGATTATGAGAGGTCACTTGGTAAAACATCCATGAGAAAGCTGCTCTTAAAGGGTGGCGATTTACAGGTGCTGCAGTTTAATACCGAAGATATGAAAAAGGTCGAAAAGATGGCAAAGAAGTATGGAATCCTGTATTCGGTACTTCCGGACTGTAACAGGAAAGACGGACTGAGTGAGGTTATCTTCCATACTGAGGCAGTTCCACGTGTGAATATGATGATTCAGAAGCTCAAATTTGGTAAGATTGCCACATTTGACGATTATCTGAAGAATGGAGATGA
>UMCB01004620.1_pt1 | contig 24731 bp, 6 predicted proteins | sample 1964151 | NCBI WGS metagenome assembly UMCB01 (sample SAMEA4835960, study PRJEB28245) | human gut metagenome | biome: gut microbiome; material: fecal sample | place: Denmark | collected 2008
TTTTCAAGACCGCCGCAATCGACCACTCTGCCATCTCTCCGAAAATCCGTCCGGCTTTAGTCGGACGATTTTCTGTATTTCTTCCGCGGAGAGGACGAGATTCGAACTCGTGGTAGAGAATAACCCCTACGACAGTTTAGCAAACTGTTGGTTTCAGCCACTCACCCACCTCTCCAGTGGTTCGCTTTTGCGAGTGCAAAGATATATCAGATATTTCAGTCTGCCAAATTTTTTGGGATGTTTTTTTGCAGTTATTTTTCATAATATATGCAAGTCGTTGTCTGTCAGCGGTGGTTGCGGAACGTTGTGGTTGCGGAGTTTTGCAATGCGGCAAATTTTAAGTATGTTTGCATATGCATCTCGGCAGAGCAGGCCCAATCAAGTATGGATGCTTTGCGCTCGATTTGCACTGTCTTATGGTGAAAAATAAGGATATGGGAGAAACTGCGATATCATTGGTGGAGTTCAATCGGCGCATCGGCGGCTTGCTGCACGATGCGTCGGTGCAGCGGTGCTGGGTTGTGGCTGAGACAAGCGACGTGCGTCAGAGCGGCGGTCACTGCTATCTTGAGTTGGTGCAGAAGGATGCACAGACGGGGCAGACGCTTGCCCGTATGCGTGGCATTGTCTGGGCGAGTGTGTATGCCCGTCTGCGTTGTGAGTTTGAGAGAGCCACGGGGCAGCCGTTTGCGTCGGGAATGAATGTGATGGTTGAGGTCAGTGCCAATTTCCATGAGCAGTATGGGCTGTCGGTGGTGATAACCGGCATCAATCCCACTTATACGCTCGGCGACATGGCCCGTCAGCGTCTGGAGATACTCAACCGGCTGAGGAGCGAGGGCATAATCGATATGAACAAGCAGTTGCCGTGGGACGACGTTGCTCAGCGTGTCGCTGTGATTTCTGCCGCTGGCGCTGCCGGATATGGCGATTTTATGAATCAGCTTCACAACAACCCGTCGGGCATCAAGTTCTACACGTGTCTTTTCCCGGCGGTGATGCAGGGGCAGAGCACGGTGACGTCGGTCATCGCCGCTTTGGAGCGCATCAACGACTATGCCGATCTTTTCGACTGTGTGGTGATAATCCGTGGTGGCGGCTCGACGAGCGATTTGAATTCGTTCGACAACTATGACCTTGCTGCCAACGTAGCGCAGTTTCCGTTGCCGGTGATATGCGGCATCGGGCACGACCGCGACAATACGGTGGTCGACTCGGTGGCGTCGGTGAGGGTGAAGACGCCCACGGCTGCCGCAGAATGGCTGCTCGACCGAGCGCAGTCGGCTCTCGACCATGTCAACGCACTCACAGACATGGTGGTCGACTCTGCCACGCAGATGCTTTCGGGCGCGCGTCAGCAGCTGGCATATTTCACAAGCGGCATTCCGTTGATGGCCGACAACATCGTGGTGCGCCACCGCGCACGTCTTCAGCAGATTGCCGCGGCGATACCTGTTGTCGCTGCCCGGCGCATTGACGGCGCGGGCAAGGATTTGGCGTTTGCCTCACAACGGTTGGCGATGGCGGCACGGCAGTGTGTGGCTAACGAGCGGCAGCGCGTGACGGGGCTTGAGAAGCAGGTCGAGCTGCTGTCGCCCGACCGCGTGTTGCGCCGTGGCTATTCGCTGACGCTTCGCGACGGACATGTGGTCACCTCTGCCTCGTCGCTCCGTGCCGGCGACAGTCTCGTCACCCGCTTTGCCGACGGCGAGCGAACGTCGGTGGTGGAGTGAGGTTCTTGAAGAAAAAAGTTGATTGTAAATGGATTAAATATAATGCTATGAAGCTTGAAAAAGGGATATATGAAAATTTGATAGACAGCAAATTGGCTGCCGACATAAAAGTTAGTGAAGAGAATGGTCTGATTTGCAGCAAAGATGCGATGGATGCTGCGGAATCGTCAAGGATGCTTGCAGAATATCTTGCGGAGGCAGTCAGAAGAAAATTGGATGACAGCGAAAAGTCGTTGGAGGATAAAAAAGATTTGGTTAATGCAATCCTTGATACGGAAATCTTTGCTGGCGACAAATCTGCGATTGTCGAGACCAATCTTCTTACGGAAGTCATGGACAGGCGGGAAGCGGCAGAGCGTAAAGCTGTCAAGAGGGAGGCGCTTCGGCCGCGCACGGGTTTCCGTGTCAGCAATCTTTTCACGGGAGGGCAATCGGCTGTGCAACTTGGACAAGAGATTGTCAGAGACATTGCATCCGCCGACAGAATATGCATTATTGTGTCGTTTCTTAGATTGTCGGGTATAAGGATGCTGCTTGAAGATTTAAGGCGGTTTTGTGAGGTTGATGGACATAGACTGCAGATAATAACGACTACTTATTGTGGGATAACAGAGGCAAAGGCGGTGGAGCAACTGGCGTCATTGCCAAATACGGAGATAAGGATTTCCTATAACACCGAGATAGAGCGGTTGCATGCCAAGGCTTATATTTTTGTCAGAAATTCAGGCTTGAGCACGGCTTATATAGGGTCATCAAATCTCTCCAAGTCGGCTCAGACAGATGGCTTGGAGTGGAATCTAAGGGTGACGAATGTAGAAAATCCGCATATCATCAAATCTGCTCTTGCCACATTTGATATGTATTGGAACAGTGAAAATTTTGAGGATTTCGGAATTGGAGGGATTGAGAAATTCAACAGAGAGTTGAAGAGACAACGTGATGCCAAAGATCCGCAAAAGCAGTTTGAGATGTTTAATCGTTATCAAGTGCTTCCGCATCAGAAACAAATACTTGACCGACTGCAGGTGGAACGTGAGGAGAACGATATTTGGCGCAATCTGGTTGTTGCGGCTACGGGAACAGGAAAGACTGTAGTTGCGGCATTCGACTATAAGCGTTTCCACGAACACAACCGCAATAGAAGCCGATTGTTGTTTGTGGCTCATCGTAAAGAGATTTTGAAACAGTCGGAACGTACATTCCGAAGCGTAATGTGTGACCAGAACTTCGGAGAACGATGGGATGGGGAGTCTAAACCCGTCGCAGGTCTGGATCATTTGTTTATTTCGATAACAATGCTGAATAACCGGATGGACGACACGTTCAAAGAATTAGGCGCCGATTATTATGACTATATAGTTATTGACGAGGTGCATCATGCCGCGGCCGACAGTTATAAGAATATTATCTCGTTCTTTAAACCGAAAATTCTTCTCGGACTTACGGCTACACCGGAGAGAATGGATGGTCAAAGTTTGTTGCCGGATTTCGGAGGCAGGATAAGTGCTGAAATCCGTTTGCCACAGGCTCTTGACGAGGGTTTGCTGACACCGTTCCAATATTTCTGTATTTCGGACACTGTAGATTTGAGAGAAGATGGATTGATGCGTGGCGACAAGCTGATTGTCGATAAGCTTAGCGACAAACTTTGTGACGGGGAGCGTGTAAACTTGATAGTTAAGACACTGGGACGGTATCTGCCCGACGAACATAATTGCCGGGCATTGTGTTTCTGCTCCGACAAGAGGCATGCACAATTCATGGCGGAGCGATTCGCGGAAAATGGGCTGCGGTCGGGATGCCTGACATCGGATGTAAGTGCGGAAGAGCGGGTAAGGCTCAATTATGCCATACAAAAAGGTGAAATCAACTATCTGTTTGTGGTCGACATATTCAATGAGGGTGTTGATATCCCGGAAATCGACACTGTGCTGTTTCTGCGTCCAACCGACAGTTTGACGGTGTTTTTACAGCAATTGGGACGAGGCTTGCGCTTGTGTGAGAGCAAGGACTGTCTGACGGTGTTCGACTTTGTCGCTCAAATGAACAGGCGTTATGATTTTTCTGAAAAATTCAGAGCTCTGTCGCTTCAAAAAAAGGCTGACGTTAAAAAGCAGATTCAGGAAAACTTCCCGGATTTACCGCATGGCTGTGCTATTTTTATGGAGCGCAAAGCTCGGGAATACGTCTTGCAAAATATTCAGAAGGCAACGTTTCGTAAAAACATATTGATTGATATGTTGAGAAAGTGTGATGGCACACCGACTATATCTGAGTTTCTGAAGGACAATAGCTTTGATGTCCGAGTGCTGTATAATAAGAATTGCTGGACAAAAATTAAAAAGGAGGCGGGAAAATGCACTTATGACGAAGACCGTTTGACCAAATTGTTTGAAAAGGGGATAGGGCGATTGACGCATATTAACTCTGCTTCCCAAATCCGATTTATCCGTAGGTTCTTGAACGACGGCTGCAGCTGGCAGATGTCGGATAGAGAACGCTGTTTCGCCACGATGCTTTATTATGCGTTGTTTCAAGAACCTGTCAAGAATCTTGGATTCGGAAATATGCAGGAGGCGCTTGAGACGATAAGAAATTATCCGTTGTTCGTTCAAGAAATAAGTGAGTTGACCGACTATATTATGGAAAACCTTGAATTCCGGACATCTGTGCTCAGCGAAGCTTATCCATCAGCTCTTGAATTGCATGGTTGCTACAGCCGTGAGGAGATATTCATTATATTTGGCCTGCAGGATGAAAACAAGCAGAGGAAAGGTCATGTGGCAGGATTGCAATATGTGGAGGACTGCGATACGGAGTTGTTTTTTGTCACGCTCAACAAATCAGATAAAGATTTCTCGCCAACGACCCAGTATGACGACTACTTTATCAGTGCCGACAGATTCCATTGGCAGTCGCAGAATCGGGATTCACATGGGAACAGAGGCGACCGTTATGTCCACAACAACGGACGGCGCTTTATGCTGTTTGTAAGGGAGAACAAGCGCGACGGTTTCGGCAACACTTCTCCGTATTACTGTATGGGCATGCTCAACTATCTTGACTCATATGGCGATTTCCCGATGAACATACGCTGGCAGTTGGAACAGCCAGCGTTGCCGCAATTCATCAAGGCCGTATAAGCAGTGCAATCTCCTGGGCACACGGGGTTATCTGACGATGACTTTGGTGGTGCCGAATATGTAGAGCCCGGGCTGGAAGTCGCTGTATGTGGCAATGCCGGGCTGCACGTCAAGGATGCGGTAGAGTTGACCCGCTACCGTTACCACATTCAGTCTTGTTGCCATCGTGCTCTCGATGCGCACGCGCTGGTTGCCGATTGCGCGGACGGTTATATGGTCTTCTGTCTGTGTGTCATCCTCGTTCTCTTCCATGTCGGGCATAATGTTGTCGGCATTCTGTTCGGCGATGTTGATCACCGAAGTGTAGTCGTAACGGGCGTTTGACCTCGTTGCCGTCGGCGACATATATGTGCGGAACGGCGTCACTGTCGACAGCGATGAAGCATCGTCGAAAGCCGTGCCGCTGTCGTTCATTCCATATACATTGCCGTTGCTCACATTGATGGCGGAGAAAGTGCCGAGATGATAGTATTTTCCGCCTACCATAGTTGCCATGCCTTTTGTGATTGGGATTGTTATTGCGCCGTACGACGTGTCGCCGGTGTGGTTGTCGCCGTAGGCGTTGAATGTCACGGTCTGAGCGTCTTCCCAAGCCCCGAAAATATCGTTGTAGAACACACTTGAGAGGTCGAACTCATAGTAGCGCGCACCAGGGAAGCGCACGATGTAGGGCACCTCGCCTGCAAGACGCAGGTAGTCGGGGTAATTGTGGGCTGTCGCATAGTATGGGTTGGCATACTGGTTGTAGAGTTTGTCGGCGTAGTTGTCGACGAAGAACGTATTTGCGAAAGTGTAGGAAACACCATTTGTCAAGGCATTGCCCGAAGCGTCGGTAGGGGAGAACAAGGCTGCACCAGGACGTTGGAACACTGCCGACGGCACATTTCCCTCGGTGGCAATCGACGTCAGTCCGCGTAGCCAATATTCATGGTGTAGCGAGTGGATGTTCTGACTTGGGTTGTCGGTTTCCGTGTCCGACGGCGAGCCGTAGAAATGCGTTATCTCGCCGTTGAGCGACGCGGTGGCCTTGTCGACGGTGAACGGCAGGCAGATGCCTTCCCATGCGCCTTTGCTGTCCTCGGCATAGTGCAATGGCCGGCGCACATACCATGCGCGGTCGTTGACGTTGAAGGCGATGGGCACGCAGAGATTGTTGTTGTTGCAAGTCTCTCCATCTCCGTTCTCGTTGTCGGGAGTGCGCTCCACGAGGTGTAACAGAGTGGTGCTGTAGCCGTCGATGCCTTTGGTTATATGGTGTCCGTTTATCAAAGCCTCTCTTGTAGTCTCGTTGTAGTTGAGAGCTTTTTCCACCACGTCGTAGGCCTCGTTGCCTGTTGCCTCGTCATTATCGGCGGTGTAGACAAGGAGATTCTGCGTGATGCCTGCGTCCTCTTTCACAACGAAGTCGTTGAAACGGCTGGCGTTGTCGTCCATAGGAGGGTAGAAGATGCCACCGACTGTTTCCGTCGCTGCAGGAAGGTCGTGCAGGCAAGTGAAGTCGACAGCCGTGGTAGCAGAATCGTGCACGTAGGTGCTCATAGTGATTGAGCCATTGTTGTAGGCGTTGTAGTGGAACGCGTCGAGCGTCGTGTCGCCGTAGTAGGCTGCTGTGCGGTACACGCGGTTGCTCATATAGCTGTTCTGGTGCGAAGCGATATCGCGTGGGTAGTTGTCGGGGTTGTGCTGAAGCGACTGTCCCCAGAAGAGGAAGTCGTTCATAAGTTCAGTGCCGCTGTTGTTGGCGTTGAACAGAGGCGTGTAGACAACAGGTGTCGGGATGCTGCCGTCGGCGTTGTATTTTACGCGCGGCGCGTCGAGCGGGTGCGTCTTGTCGTGACGGGTCTCCACCTGTTCGTAGTTGGGGGTGTCGCCACCCTTTCCGATACGCAGATATGTGATGCCGGTGTTTTTGCCGGTGATGGCATCCGTGCGGCACGCATACTGATAGTCGCCGTTGGCATAGTAGGCTGACACGTATTTCAGAATCTCGTTGTCGGCGTCAGCCTCAGTGCTTGATGTTGTCGCCGCGTCGCGGTGGCGAGCGCGTAGATAATACTCGTTGAGGTCGTATGCCACCAGTCCAAGTCGGAAATCCTCCGTGGTGTAGCCCTTGTAGGGAGAGCCGTCCCAGCGATAGACAACAGGCGTCGATCCGCTTTTGCCCGATGCCGGCGCATACTCGAAGCAGCAGTGGTAGTTTCCGATTTTGCCGTCGGCAGTCAAGTTGGATATTTTTCCGGAAGCAAGTCCGAGGTTATAGATATTGCCAGAGCTTTCGATGTTGTTGAAAAGAGATTTTCCCGAAGGGATGCCGCTGATCACGTGACCGTCGCCATGCAGTATTCCCGCGAAGTCGGAAATGTAGTATCCGCCCTTGTCGGTTGCTTCCAGAGCAATGTCGTTCTGCAGGAAGAACTGAGCTTTTGCGCCATAGCGCGGAGCGTTGCTGTCAGTTCCGATAGAGTCGACGAAAGCGACAAATGCAGAGAGGTCGCTCTTGTCGGAAATGTAGATTCGCGGTTCCGGCAATGGGTCTGATTCCGTAGTGTCAAGGCTTTCCTCATTGACGCGGGTTATCGCCTCGGCAAGATGCAGGTTTATACCAGCCTTGTGGGGATCCATGCGGTGGTAGTTGTGCACGACAAACTTGTCGGCGTCGTGCATGCCCACCTCCAGGATGTCGTTGAGTCCCGTTATCGAGACACCGAGTTGAATGCCGTAGCCGTTCATATAGTAATAAACAGGGACGTCGAGAAGGTCGTCGGTCTTGTCGTAGTGACAGCCCGCAAACAGACCTTTGCCATTTTCATCGGCTTGGTTGAAAGTGTCGTAGCCTGTTGCCACGTTGTTGCTGATATTTTCTTTAGTCCACGGCGTGGTGTCTTTAAACTTCCACTTGCCATCGGCTCCCATTTGCCGCTTTCCGATGCGCCAGTAGTAGCCGTTGACCGCAAACGACTGGTCTGCGCTGACCACGATGTTGTCTTTGGTTACGCGCACCATCTCGCCCGGCAGCGCGCAGTTTCCGATAGTGATTTGTCCGTTGACGGTTGGTCCCTGCACATATTCGATTGTCAGATAGATTGTGTAGGTGTATTCGCGCGGAACGTAGTATACCGTCGGGTTGCTCTCGTCGATTATTACATCGGAGATGTTTTCAACCTTTTCATACTTTTTGTTGACGGTGTTGTATGTGAAGAGGTTGTCAATCTTCACAAACTCTTCGGTCTGAGGCTGGTAGTAGGTGTTGTCGGCGTCGAGGTTGCCCGATTCCACCAGCTCGTAGCCTGTTTCGGTCTTCTTGTAGAATTTACCTGTGTTGGTGTATATCGGCTTGTTGTCGGTCTCGCTGACATATTCCTCGTAGGCTGGCGCCTTCAGCACGAGCGTTGCCATACTCTTTCTGCCAAGGTGCTTGTCGAAGTAGTCGGGCTCAACGTAGTTTGTGTTGTCGACCATGTCCACCAGACGGAACGAAATCTTGGCATCCTCCTTCAGCCCTGCGGGCAGCGAGTTGTTGAAAAGGGTGGCTTCGTCGTCGCCCTTTTCTCTCATCGACAGCAGTGCGGCAAAGCCTTTCGACGCCTTGTCGGGATCGTCGATGGAGGTTGCGCCTGAGAAGTTGTTGCTCTCCGCGCCGCCGACATATAGTTTGTAGCCTCCGGCAACCGCGTCGGAATAGTATGTCTTGTCGGTTTCGTCGGTCTCGGTTCCTGTGAGATAGTTTCGATATTCCAGGTCGCTTGAGTATTGGCTCTTGTCGTCGGGATGGCCGCTGCGCATCTTCCAGTTGAAGATGCTTATAGGCTGGGTGCTCTTCAATCCGGCGAGAACGGTGAGTCCGTCCTTGTTGTCGCTGTCGAATTCGAGTGGATTCTCTTTCGACGACTTGAACGTGTATCCGGAGATGTTGACATTGTAGTAATAATGGAATCCGGTGACATACCAATAGTGAACCTTCACGTCGTCGACCGTCTTGTCCGATCCGGGCGCGGTGATGGCATGGTATCCTGTCGGGAAACAGTCGTCGACGATGTATCGGCCCTTGTGGTATGGGAACACAAAGTTGCCGGTGGTCTCGAGGAAGTCCTCCTCGTGGGAGTCGCCGTCATGCCGCTTGTGATTGTTGTCGGCATACACATAGCCTCCGCCCTCATCCTCGCGGACGTTGATAAGATTCATTTCCACAACGCCGTAGATTGGGCCGTACAGCTTGTTTTCCACCACTTTTTTACGGTCGGAGTCGTAAGTTTCATGACAAAGTTGAATCTTCATTGCGTATCCCGAAGCGATGCCGATCATGTTCATCGCCGTTCCGTCGTTTCGTTTCTGGAACTCTCCGAACGGATCCTCGGCGTCTTCCTTGTCCTTGTTGGCGTTATAGTCGTCGATGTAGTGCTGCTTGACGCCCTGGTACGACATTCCGGCAAAGGCAGTGTTGTCGGTAGAGGCGACGGCAAGCTGACCGTTGCGGTTGCGCCACATCCCGCTGTTGAAATCCACATTCGACGTGATTGCGCTTACATAGAGGATATTGTTTGAGAATCCCATGTAATTGCGAGCTTTCGTGCTGTATCTGAAGTCCGTGTTGTTGTCGGGCTTCGCTTCCAGATTTCCATTGCTGTCAAATCGGATGTCGTTTGCCACCATCTTGATTTCTCCGACACGGGCGATGGAGTAGGGTGCCTTGTTGACATCGTTAACCGTATAGTCGCGGGCGCCGAGCAGCGAGAAGCAGTTGTCCTCCAGGCGGATGATGTCGAGCCGCTGGAATGTGTTCAGAATCTTCGGATTGTCGATGGTGTGTCCGGCAAATCCATATCCTGTCAGGTCGGCGCTGCGGAAGCCCTGGGCATACGACAGGTGTCCGTCGCCGAAGATGCCTCCCTCGCTGTCGTATTCGTAAAACTCATTTTCTCTGATTCCCTCAAGTCCCGACGGCGGCGTTGCGCCCGATTTGAAGAAATATTTGTCCTGCAGCGAGATGTAGCGGTATGTGTATATGCCGTTGGCGGCATCGTCGTCGCTGGCATAGTGCTTGTAGTAATAGCCGTATAGGTCGGTGCCGTCGGGCAGTTGCACCGGTCTGATGTCCTGGTGGGAGATGGTGATATGTTCACTGTCCTTGTTGTCGCCGACAAGTACAAGCGTGTTGCCGCAGAATCCAGCCGTAGAGCCGCCGGGCAACAAGTTAAGATCATCGCCGTTGCCGTTGGCGATTATGGCATAGTCGAGATTGTATTTGTCGGTTAGTTTCAGCACGGTTGTGTTGTTGGCTAATACCGAGCCTTGAGCCACCGAATATCCGCCGCCATAGACAGCCTCGTCAATGGTGATGTTGACGTTTTCCCAGCCCACCGACGGCGCGGCGGAAACTATCTTCTTGAAGTAGTGGGCGCGGTTTGCGTCGGTAATCGTGTCGCGCATGCCGTTGCCGTTGTCGATAGCCACGATGTCTTCGTAGACGCCCTGCGATATCCACTCGTCATTAAGCAGATATATGTGCTGCTTGATGGCAGGTGTCTTTTCCTTTCCGTTGTCGTTCTCGACTCCAAGATTCTTCCGGTCGGCGCGTTTAAGCTCATATCTGCCTCGGACATGGTTTTGGCGGTTGGTCGAGTAGTAGGTTGGATATCCCACAATCACCTGAGTGGAGCCATACACATAGCCCGAATACGAGCCGCCCGTGACGGCGCGGAATATGTGGCCGTTGAGTATCTTGATAGTCGAGTAGCCCACCACGTTGCCCTGCTGGCCTCCGCCGTAGACGAAGTTGGCAGAGACGCCCAGACCTTCCGGATTGCTGTCGGGGTCGACCACGCCGCAAGGCAGAAACTTGTTGCCGTCCATTTTTGGCTCGGAGCATTTCACCGATTCGCCGATTGTCACGTTTGCGATTCCGTAGATGTAGCTTTCCATACCGTATCCGGCACCGTAAACGTTGAGTGCTGAATATTCGGCAGACTTGACCAGCAGTTCGTTCGACTTCTCCAGTTTGTCCTTGTCCTTTCCAGCCAGCATGTCGCTCTGCAGGTTGATGAGGACGTCGCCAACGATTGTTCCGCTCTTGAAGCATCCGCCATACACATTTCCGCCGACGTATGCGCCGTTTTTCTCTTTAGGCATAAACTTGTTGCGGATGTTGAGTTTGATGAACGGATATTCAGAGTCGGCATCGCCGAGCAGATATCCGCCCATGTGCTTGGCCTTGCCTTTGTAGTCGTAGTTGGTGTTGTTGCAACCGCCCACAATCTTGTCGGTTATAGTCAGTCCCTCAGGGAATGTGTATTCAAGCACATTTCCTATTTTTCCGCTTGTCTTCGGCAACACGTTCATATTACCGCGGTTTCCGCCGCAGCAGAACGTGCCGATTACGCAGTCGGTCAGCCCCTCTCCGGTCTCGCTGCCGTTCCATTTGAGCGAGCCTTGTATGTCGGTCTCCACCGGTTGGAAGTAGAGGTCGAGTAGGTACGGATACACAATCGGACGTTTGCTTTTTTCCGTAGGGAGATACACTGTGCTGATGTTTGCGTTTTCGGAGTCGTTGATCCAGTCGATAGGCTCAGCAAAATCCAGCTCCTGAGTGTAGTCGTTGATGTCGCCGTTCAGCTTCTGGAACATATTCATGAAGTCGTTGTCCTCCGACGTCACAAACAGCTCCTCGCCGTTGCATCCCATAAACACGCCGCCGATACGTACGTGGTTTCCGATGTTGACGCTGATGTCGCCGGCAGACTTGTCGGTATCTTCCGACGCCCCGTAGGCAAGCAGCTTCTGCACGGTTGCTGAGTTGCCGCCGCCATACACGTTTCCGTCGATGCGTACCGTGTCGGATGTCGACACACCCTGGATGTTGATGCTCACTTTGTTGGTCAGCGGACGCCATGAGTTGATGTTCACCATCTTCACCGCGTCGCTTGTGGCTCTGGACTGCGTCATGTTCTCGCGCATAGGCACGGTGTAGACCAACGGCACCGTCTCGGAGTCGGGGTCGTTGGGATTGATGGGATAATACTCGTTGACAGTTACATTCTTGTTCCCGTTTCGGTCGGTGGCATACAGGTAGTTTCCGTTGCCTGCGCCATACACGTCGCCAAACAGATGACCGCCGTAGATGTTGATGGTGGTTCCTGTGCCGCCGTTGTCCATGAAGTAGCCATTCTTGTTCAGTCCCACGTTGACATATCCCGACACGTCGTTGCCGCCATACACGTTGCCATGAATGAAAATGTCGGCATTGCTGTAGGTATGCGGACTTGTAGCCGGCTTGTTGTCGCCAATTCTCACAGTCGTGCTCTTAAGCACATCGCCCATAAATCCGCCTCCGAAAATGTCGTGGCAGTCGATGGCCTTCAGCTCCACGTCGGTTGAGTTGACTGAACTGTAGGTGCCTCCTCCGAACACACGACGGCAGAATACGCCACCGGCGCCCACGATGTGCGTGTCGCCGACCACTTTGCCGGAATATCCGCCACCGATGATGTCCATCACCGAGTAGCCGTTGAAAAAGTGCTTGTATTCCTCGCCTTTCACGATGTCGATGCCTTCGAGGATGCTTCCTCGTCCTTCCATTTCCACGTTCACATACGTGTCGCCCATCACGATGGCATTTTCACCGAATCCTCCGCCGAACACGCTGAATTGCGGTGTACCGATTTTTTCGTAGATTTCTTTCCACTCAATGCTTTCAAAGAAATTCTTGCCGGTGTCACGTCCAGCCACCATTTCTGTGCTGTTGTAAAGGAGTCCCTTTGTCATGGTGAGATAGGAGTTGTTGCCCACAACGCATGCTATGTTTCCGCCACCGTAAATATTGTGGTCCACTTTGAACTTACGTGCTTTAGGGTCGTACTGCGGAGAGTAAATCGTTCCGTCTACGATGCTGGCAGGGCTCCATGTGCGTGCCTGCACATCCCATAATGCATGTGCCTGCACGTTGCCTCCAAGAATCAGCAGGTTGGTGTTGCCGGTTACGTCGGCAGATGTCACCGCCACGCTTTCGCTGCCATTCTCAGTAATGGTTTCGACGCTTCCCAGACCACCTCCGTGAGCGCTTTGTCCGAACCATCCGTCGTAGATTGTCAGCAGGGTGTTGCCATACACTGTGCCGTTCTGGCAGCCGCCATAGAAGCGTTCCATGAGAGTGGGGTAGTTGTCGATGTCAACGGGATGCACCATGTTGGCGTCATCGTTTGGAGAGAGATATTCTTTCGTTGCGTCGTCCCAATAGGGGTAGTGCATCACCGGGCGGTCGAGGATGAGGCACGAGTTGCCGTAAACGCCTCCGAGACTCTTGCTGTCGGCACACTCCCTGACAGAACGTCCTCTGCCGCCTGCAAACACCTGCGACATCAAGGATCCGCCACGGATGTTTACGAGAGTGGTGCGGTTTGTCGGGGATAGATAGTTGTCGCGGGTGAACACCGCAGCGTCGGCTTTTTTGCTGCCTACATTAGCCAAGTCACCGCCGCCGTAGACTCTGCCGAATATCAATGTGCGTTCAATCAGTCCGAGGCCATTACGGTATTTGAACATTTTGCCATAGATGTGCACTTCGGTTTTCTCTACATGCGCCATGTCCGGAAAATCGATGAATCCGCCGTTCTTTTTTACAGACTCCACACCGGAACCTCCACCATAGACACTATGGTTGACATCGCCTCCTTTGATGAAAACCATCGACTTGCCTTTCACCGAACCGAAGTCGTAGCCGCTGCCGCTGGAGAAGTCGCCGTAGGGCAGCGCTCCCAAACCAGCGCCAAAGATGTCGTGGCAGCCAAGTTGGCAGTCGGTTTCCACGTATGTATCGCCCGTTACATATCCGGCATATCCGCCGCCATGAATCTGAAGCAGCACGAGTCCGGGCTCACCGATTTTCCAAGACAGACGGCTGATGTGGTAACGGCGGAATATGTTTGGATCGCTCTCGCCGCCATCATAACTTCCGAAATAGAGTTTCTTGTCTTCCTTCGACAACTTGAGATAGTCGTTGTAGATGTCATCTTCAAGGTCGAGATATGTTTTAAAGTCTTTGTTTTGATAGAGATAGCGGTATTTTATGCCGTTGATTGTTAATAAGCCGTCGTCGTCAAATTTTGCTCCTGGCTGCGCATAGACTTCGGTCTTTCCGACAGAAGTGTTGACACCATACCCCGCGCCGAACAATGAGAATGAAGGGTTGGAAACGTATATGCTGTTCAGAAACCAGCAGAGCCCCTGCAAAGTGGTGTTTTCAAACATACTGATGGTTTTCCCCTTTGAGTCCTTTATGTCGTCGAGGGGGGAGTGGTTGATTATGACCACTGATTTGCCTGTGTTGGCAACAGAGGCGGAGCCGATATGGCAAGCCCTGTTTCCTCCGCCAAAGATGTTGTAGCTGTTGGTGAAGGTGAATCTGTCCAGATCGAAGAATTTCTTAGTGTTCTCATTGTTTCTGATACGGTCGATGGCATTCTGTGCAAGAGGGTCGCCGATGTTGTCTAACGACGTTGCCCTGTCAATGGCATAGGCAATCTTTCGGAATTCGTTATGGTCGCTGCAGATGGGGCTGCTGTCTGACTCGGCGTCAAGCCATGTCGTGATGTTGCCGTTGCTGTCTGCTTTGCGGTTCCATATCCATGAACCTCCGTCGATTTGCACCTTTGTGTTGCCAAGGATGTCGGCATACGTGCCGGTGTCGGCTATGTCCTTCTTACCGAGCACCTCCTTGTCGACAGTCAGCTCGCTGTCGATGTCAATGTCGCCATATCCTCCGCCATACACGTTCTTGCCCAGCATTCCGCCCTCGATGTGCACAAGCGTGTTGCCGTCGACCGTTCCGTATTCGCAACCGCCGTAGATGTCGCCCCAAACGCATGGCACCACATTGTCGATGCCGCTGTCAACGCCGGGATTGCTGTTGACCACGTGTACAAGCGTGTTGCCGTTGATGCGGCCGATGTTGTAGTATTGGTTTGCTTCAGCCTTTTTGCAGCCCACACCTCCGCCATACACGTTTCCAAAAATGTTGCCGCCGCGGATGTTGACAAACGACCGGTAGCCCTCGGCTTTGTAGCTGATGAATGAGCCGTCGGCTTGGTTGAGCGTCGAAGCGCTTGTCAGCAAGTCGGGCGAGTAGTAGTCGGAAGGTTTCACCTCTTGGAAAATGCCCACATTGGCATTGTCGCCGCCGCCGTACACGTTGCCGTAGATATTGGCGTTGTCGGCAACCTCCACCATGGATGTGCCGATGACACGCGCCACGGTTATGAAGTGGGTTGAAGAGGCTGTCTCAGGCTTCAGTCCGGCACTTCCTCCAAACACGTCGCCGTGGGTGAAGGCACCGCGCATATATACCTCCGTGTTGCCGCCAATCTGACCTGTGGTGTTGTCCTCGGTCGACGCGATGTCGCCGAAGCCACCGCCAAACACACGGCGGATAAACGTTTTTCCGTCGACAGTGACTTTGGTGTTGCCAGCCACAGTGCCGGCATATCCGCCGCCCAACACAGCCCATACGGTGAAGTTGGGCGCTCCCATTGAATTGTCGAGCGAAGGATCGTTTGGGTCAATATTGCCGTCGTGGCCAGGGCCGTTTTTGCCATAGTCGCCGTCAACGTTGACGGTTACATCGGTGCTGCCAACAGTCGTCAGACGTCCGTATCCGCCGCCGAAGACACTGAAGTGAGGATTCTCGTTGTCGGTGTACGACTGTTTCCATTCGTCGGTTATCAGCAGTTCGTAAGGCGTCATGCCTTTCTGCATCATCACGGTGGCAAGGCCGGTGCCGTCGGCAGGGGTTGTTGTCACATTGCCGTCGGCGTCTTTGTATGTGCCCACGTTGCAGGCAAGATTGCCGCCGCCATAGATGTTGTGGGGATTCAGAAACTTGCCGTCGGCATAGAATTTTGATTTTTCGTATACAGTGTCCTCCGTGGCAGGCTCGTCGCCGGCGTCGTCGATGTCGGGGTCCCAGATGTAGAATATGTTTTCAACCGGATCCCACATCTTGAACCATATCACATTAATCGAGAAGCTGTCGTCAATCGGACCGTGGCCTACGTTTTGTGTGCCGCCCTCGTCCTGCGCCAGGGTCACGTTGGTGTTGCCGAGCACGTCGGCTGAAGTGACCGTGCCGTCGGTGATGTCGCCGTTTCCGCCTCCGAACACCTCTCCGGCGATGTTTCCAGCATAAATGTTGACATGCGTGTCGTTGGCAACCTGTGCAAGATTGCCGCCGCCGAAGATGTCGCCGTAAATGAAAGGAGCCTGCTGTGTGCTGCCGGCGAACGACACGTTGGCGTTGCCGGCAACCAGACCCACCAGCTCAGGATGCTGCGTGAAGCCGTCGCCGGCGGCAAACGCTTGCGAGGCTGGGCGCAGACGGCGACCGTTGCCGCCGGCAAACACCGAGCCGCGGATGTCGGCGCTGTCGCCGATCACGACGTTTGTGGCGTTGCCGTCAAACTCAACAATCGCCATATCGCCTCCGCCATAGATGTTTTTGTAGAAAGTGCCGCCCATGATGTTCACGCTCGACTGTCCGTAGAGGCGAGCCATGTCGGAAAGCGTCTCTACGTTGGAAGTACCCATCTCCTTGGCGTCGGCCACTCCGTATCCGCCTCCGAACACAGGACAGTAGAAAATGCCGCCGTTGATGTTCAGCTCCACGTTGCCATAGGTCTTGCCGAGGGCTTTGTAGTTGCCGGCATTGCCGCCGTAGGGGTTCTGCGAATAGAAAAAGTCAGTGCCACGTCCGCCGGCGAAAATGCCGTTGGTGCAATGAAACTCACCGCCGTTGATGGTGATCGACGCCACTGTGGCGCCAACCTTTCCGTAGACATTGCCTCCGCATTTGTTTGGAGTGGCGGCGGTGCTCGACCATAAGCCTTTGCTCATAAAACCGCTTCCTCCGCCATAGATACCGTCGATAGGGTCGGTGGTAGAGCCGAACTCTCCACCGTTGATTACAATCTTGGTGTTGGTGTTGGTTGGGTCGACATCTGTGAACGACTCGAAATCATCGTTGTTGTAGCAGTGATACGTCACCAGACGATCCTTTGCAACGGCATACGGACCGTAGAGCATAACGTCGCCCGATTCATTCCAATAGGCGATGCTTTTATCGGGAGTGTGGCTGTCGGCATTGTCGTCGCCTTCGCCGATGCCGTTCATACCGCCTGCGCCAGCACCGTAGATTCCGCAGAAGATGTTGTCTTTCTTAGTGTTGCCGGCAGGCAGAATCTCGAATAAGCCGCCGTTGATGGTTATTGTGCTGTAGCCATAGAACGGGTTGTTGACAATCACGTTGCCGGTGTGTCCACGACCGGTGCTGCCGCCATACATCTCGGTGACAATCACGCGGTTGTCGATCCATTCGTCGTTGTTGTGTTTTGAAGACGCTGGGTCGAGCAAGATGTTTGCACGTCCCATATAGGTGTTGTTTGGCACGTAGTAGTCAGTGCCGTTGTAGGGGAGGATGAAGTCGCGCTGCGCACCCAGCGAACCGTTTACGACACGCGCCACCTTTCCGCTTCTGATTATTATGTCGACATCCGCATACATGGCACCCTCGTGGCTTCCGGCGAGAATGATACCGGCATCGTAGTCGCTCTTGCGTTTGCTTGTTTCTCCCTTGATTTTCCTTTCCGGGTTGTGGGCATCGTTCCATTTGCGGTCGATGTCCATCTCGATTGTGCACTTTATCGGCAAGTTTGGAGTTCCCATCACTCCATTGTAGTCTTTCTCAGACGATGTCTGACGTCCGCCCGCGCTGATTGCGGAGTATAACCCGGACTTGATGGATATTTTGAAACCCTCCTTGCCGTGAGGCATCGATTGCTCGAATGCCTCGATTCTCTCTTTTCTGTCCAGCGGAAAGAAACGTCCGTCGTTGTTGAAACCGCCGAATATGTGGAATGCAGTGGTCACAGCGCCGTCGATGGTGCCGTAGTCAGGCGAGTTCTGCCCGAAGCCGGTCATCTGTATGCCTTCGCCCATCTCGAGACTGTTGTACTGGCAGTAGATGATTTTGTAGAAATCACCGCCGTTGTTTGTCACAGGGTCGTTGTTGAATGTGATGTATTCAAATCGGGTGTCGCCCCATATCGGCAGACCCTTTTCGGCACCATAAATCTCGATAGTGCCCTTGTAGTCGGTGCCGTCCCAGTCGCCCGTGATGGTGGCGTTGCGGAAAAGAGGGGACTCTCCCTTTGCGTTAGCCCAATCGTCAAACTTCAGCATGCTTTTGCCTCTGTTGTTTGAGGTGATGTTGAAGCCCGTGTATTGATTGTTGGTCACGTCGGCATGGCTTGTGCCCATCAGCACGATGATGTTTTCATCCCAAGTACCCGTCTTGGCGAGCTTGCTGTAGGCGCCTTCCCACGTCTTCATTGCCTGTGTCGGGGAGTAGCCCCACTCCTCGTCGTCGTTGTCTTCGCCCTGTGCGTAGGTTGTGCCGTTGATGCTCACCGCCTCAGGACATAGGTACACCACGATAGTCACTTTGATGTTTTTGTGGAAAATGATGTTGCCACCGCTCTTTACGGTAACCGTACAGTTGTATTGGTCCTTGTTGGTGGCAGTTTCCGGGCGTACAAACTCGTTGGACGTTTCCGACAGCAAGGTTTCTTTGTTGTGCCATTCGTATGTGATGTCGAGCCCGAGTTCGTCGTTTGTGAAATTCTCTTTCGTGTCGTTTTTCACATTAACGATGTATGTGCCGGGCTTGGTGTCGTAATCGAGTTCGGCAGTGATGCCGATAGCCTCGACGAGTACGGTGTTGGTGCGCTGGCTGCCGTCGACGGTCATGGCGTAGACATACTGGGAGTAGGTTTGTCGAGGCAGGGTGAACGGGTTGCAGGCAGTGCTGTTTACCTGTTCGCCGTCAGTGTTGTCGGTCGATGCATACCAGTTGTAGACATCGGAAGTGATTTCTCCGTCTTCTGTTGTCACGGTGAGCACATCGCTTGTGCCGCGCTCCGCCTTCAGGGCAATTGAGCTGAAAGAGAACCGTTTGGAAGAGTTTGAATATAACCACGGTCTCTTGTCGAGGTTGTTTTGGTTGATGTACAGGTTGTTGAGCCCGGCAAACGTCTTTCCGAATGGCTCTCCTGTGGTGGCGTCGGTTGCCGATATGTCTTTTTCAACGCCGTATTGGTTGTAGGCGTAGGTGTCGGCAGCCTTGTTGGCAGGAGTGTAGTACCATGTGTCCTTCACCTTGCTTGCAAAGTTGTCGGCGGCTATAAACGCCATCACGCTGGCTTTTTTGCATTGGGTGGTGTTGGCGCTTGTCTTCAAGCCGGCACCGTGCACATAGATGTTTCTTGGCCATACGACATAGCCTGTTTGGTTGGCAAGTTTGCTTGCCGCACCGAAACCGCATGAAATTGTCACTTGTCCTTCCACACCGTTGAGTGCAGCGTTCCGGAACATATCAATCTCCGTGTCTGCGGAGATGTTGAATATTCTCAGACTCACGAAGTTGTTCAGATATCCGGCTATACCTCCAATTCTGAATTTGGTCTTTGTCGAGAAACTCTCGTTGTTGTCGGTGATTTTTGAGTTGCGGATTATGATGTTGCTGAGTTCCGCGTTCTGGGTCATGTCGGCAACCACAATGCCCATCTTTACCGTGTAGTTGGCGTTGTTGAGAGGTATGTGTGCCTCGAGCTTCTCTATTCGGGCGTTGTCGATGATGAGGTTTGTGACAGCCGCATATTCATTCTCGTTGTTGCCCTTGCCGTTGAGTCGGGCGAACAGACCCCACGAAGCCTCTTTGGCTGTGTTGAAGCTCCATTTGATGTGCAAGTTGCTGACGGAGTGCCCGTCGCCGTCAAACTTTCCGGCGAAGAAATGTCCGTCGGAAGCCTTCGCGATGCCTTGAGCCGTGCCGATAGGAGTCCACAGACCCTTGCTTAGGTCGATGTCCTTGGTGAGTTTGAAATATTTCTGAGAAAACATTTGTTGAGCTGCGCCATTGTTGACTTCATGCGCCAGTCTTGCCAATTCCAAGTCGTTGCTGATGAGGTAGGGCTTTTCCTTAGAGCCGTCGCCCTCGGTGCCGTCGGGATATAGCTGGTAAGAGTCGGCATAGAAATGGTTGCCGTCGTAGTTCACGCCATAGGCTTTCGGCTCGATGCTGAAAGCGATGGTCTGCGATGTGTTGTCGGCAGACGTGATTGTCACATCGCCGCTCCGAGTCTTGTTGGTCAGCGGCAGCGTGATGGTCTGTCCGCTGTCGGAAATTCCGTCGGTGACACTCTTTGAGTCCACTGTCCAAGCGAAAGAGCTTCCGGCAGGGATGTCGGCGGAAACGATGGAATATGCGACCGTGCCGTTTTTGAAATCCCATGAGGCTTTAATGTCGTTGCTGCTTAATCCTTGAGCCATGGCCAGATTGACTCCGGCAATCATAAGCATGAGCAGAGGGAAAAAAACTCGTGATATGCTATGTGTTGAATGTTTTCTCATTTTCCAAACACTTTATTGTCGTTATCTATTGTTAGTCTATCAATAATTGACCCGTATAGGCATCCTCGTCGGCAAGCACATACAGGTAGCGTGGCTGTATGAGGATGCGTATTGGGTTTATCATCGCAGTCTTGCCTGTTGTGAGGCTGCTGAAATTATCCTTGTTGATGGTTATTCCGGATGTTACGTTCTTTCGGGTGACGATGGTGGAACCGTCCTCCGCTATGAATTCCACGTCGTATTTGACGTTGATGACAGGCAGGAATTTGGCATCGGGTATGGTGTAGATGTCGGCACCCCATTGCGTGTAGCCGGCAGATGTGACAATGACGGTCTGGGTGTTGTCGTCGTAGTCCGCGGAGCCGTAGCCTTTGTAGGCAATAGGGAATGGTGTCTCTACAAACGACTGACGTTTGATGTCGCTCCATGTTATTGCAGAGGCAGACCAACTTTTTGATGTCGTATTCCAGACGTAGGAACGCGATATTGTGCACGATGTGGAGAAACTGCCTGAAAGCGTCACGCTCTTGATGCGGAAGTGGCGGATGGCGTTCATCTTGGTGCCGAGCATGAAGAGCAGCTTGTAGCCGGTGAGTGTCTGGTCGAATTTCAGACTGACCGTTCCGCCTCCGTTGCTATCGGAGATGGCTCCTTTGCTGCTCGGGACGGCGCAGATGATCGGTGCCGCCTTTGTGTCGTAGATTACCGGCACAGGGTTGCCGCCGTCGCTCATGGCGAACGGAAACGAGAGGGTATATGTGTTGTTGGCGGTGCGCAGAAGAGTGGCGCCGCCGGTATATGGCATATATGCGAAGAAGTCGAACGACGAAGCCTTGGGGTATTCAGTCCAGCGCTTCTTTGTCGCAGTGTCCCAGCCGTATGTCGCCACGTTGTAGGTGGCAGTTTCATTGATGAATATGGTGTTTGCAGCCGACGCATAGCGTTTCGGCATGTCGTAGTATCCGAACGTGCCCATCGTTGCGGGATGGCGCGTAGGGTCGTAAGCCTCGTAGGGGTTGGCGCGTGTCGCTGTTTTTTGCGGTTGCGCCGAGAATGAGATGTATCCGTGGTTGTCGGCTTGCTGTATGGGCATGTCGGAACCCTCGCAGGCAGAAAGCGTTGCGAGAAGCGCGATAGCGGTTATTTTTGAGATATGTTTCATTCTTGTAGTCAATTCTTTTTACCAGTCTTCAGTGTCTGAGCCGTTGTTTTTTATGTCGGCACCGGGAAGCCATTGCTCCACCATCAAATCGTTGAAAGAGATGCTGTCGCCAGTGTCTGACAATTTGAAAATGTATGTGTATTGGCAGCCCGCCTTCCACTGCATGTATTGCGCCGGCACTGTAGCCGACACCGTTTTTCCGCCAATGTTGATGGTTATGGTGTATGCTCCCTGTTCGTAGGGGATGTTGGCGAGCGGCGGCACGTAGTACCATTTATTGTAGAGAGTAGGGTCTTTGAGGATGTGTATCTGGTCGCCAGCCTCCTCGTAGGGAGTGGTGAGAACCAGGAGTCCGGACGCATCAGCCGCTTCCGACTTCGACATCGTGAGAGTCGGAAATGTGCCGACCGGAATTCCGGTGAGCGGATAGGCGGCGTCGATGGTGCCGCGGAGAGGGGTGTCGGCATTTGCCGGGGTGTCGACGAAACGGCTGTCGCGGAACTTGATGTTGCTTATCGCAACGTTGGTCGTTCCGTCAGGATAGGTGAAGCGGAAGCGCACCTTTGCGATTATCGGCGCGAAAGTCAGAGTGACGCACGACCCGTATGCCGGCGACGTCGACGAAGGGGAGGCAAGCCAAAGGCGGCTTGCGTATGGTGTTGAAGTAGCGGTTGCTGCTTCAGAATATTCAAAATTAAAAGACAAGGTAGCGGTAGCGTTGTCGCCCGAGCTGACCGAAGTCTTTACATCTGGATTGAAGGGACTGTATGCGAAAAAGCGGTAGCTCGTTGCCGAGTAGTCCCAATATTTTATTGTTTGCAGGGTGGCACTTATAGGATTTTCAATGCCAGCATATTCCCAGTCGGCAGTGTTTGTCGTAGAGCTGCCGGCAGAGCCCTGATTGTATGACATTTTATATCCGTCCATCACAATTTGCGGCGATGACGGGTTCGGGGAGTTTGTTGTGGTTTTATATCCCCATGTGCGGAACGTCTGGAAGATAGTCTCGAGACCGTTGCCCGCTGCTTTTGTTTTTGCATCCTGCCAGTTGTTGTTTGTGCTGCTGAAGGCGATGCTTGTCTGTGTATTGTCCGGTTCGGGCACTATTGGTTCGTCCGGCTCGGATTGCGAGCAGGAGAATAGGGAAAGTCCCAACAGAGGAAATATTAGGATGCGATGTTTCTGCATGTCTTCTTGTTTTTTTTAAAGACGGGCGGGGGAGAAACCCCCGTCCGACATATAAATGTGTCCGAGGCGTGTGAAAACACACCTCAGACACAATGTTTTTAGTCAGAATCCAAGGCGTGGGCCAAGGAGAAAGAATTATTTTTTGACAACTTTGACAATCTTGTATGACTTTTTGGTTCCATTGTCGTATTCAACAGCGTAGTATGTTTCTTTAGCTGGGTCGGTGACAACACCTGTCCACTTGAGAGCATTTACGGAGAGAGTGTGGCCAGAATATGCCGGAACAGAAGTGACTTTAGAGGCAACGCCATCTGTTGTCTCTGTCACAACCATCTTCTTGCCAGCGTAGTCGGTGACAGTCCAAGTCTTGTGAGTAGCGTCGGGGGTTCCTTTCACGAGAGCGTTGGCAACACTTGCCTCGTTGATAGTCTGAGTGGCACCGTCTTCGAGAGTTACGGTGTACAATTTCTGAGGAGCTACAGTAGCGCCGGCAGAATATACAGTTGCATAGATATCGGTGCCGTCAACATATTCGTTGCCGTTGGTAGTAACCTTGTCGTCCTTGTAGCCGTATGTAGTGAAGCTGTTGTCAGAAACAGTGGTGATTGTTTCCTGGAGACCGTTTGCCTCGTCGTCAACAACAACAGCGTCGAAAGAAATGGCTGTCAAACCAGTGCTTGTGCCGCCGGTAGAACCGTTGGTGTCCTGAGAAATCTTGAAGATGTAAGTGTAGGCATAGCCAGACTTCCATTCAGTGTATTCGGCAGGAACGGTTGCAGTGGCACCCTTCACGTTGATTGTCTCTTTAGAACCGTCGACAGAAGTGAGCTTGTAGTCGATGCGCAGAGTGATGGCGCTTGCCGCACCTTCCGACGGAAGCACGTTCTGATAGTAGTCGTCGGCGCCGCAGTAAGAAGGTTTCGCAGCATTCTGGCTGAGGTATGTTGAGCCTTCAGGAATCGTGCCTTCGGCCTGGTTGCCGTATTTGACAGCGCCGAATTTTTTAAAATTCAATACGCCAGTCTCACCTTCAGTTGTTGATGCAGTGAATTTCACGTGAGCCTTGTTGTAGTCTTTCTCAGTAGCGTGTTTGGTACCTGTTGTGGGGAAGTATACTGTCAATGTGCCGGAGTTGTTGAAATTTCCGATGAGTGTGCCTTCCGGGTTGGCTGTGGCTGTGGTGCTTGTAGCGTCGTAGAACTTCACGTCGCTAATCACATAACCAGGGACAATCTCGAAGAGAGCCATGCGCACCTTGCTGGCAAGGTGACGGAAACTCATTGATACAGGAGTCTTGTCGTAGTTAGGCTCAGTAACAGTCTTCATGTCGGAAATGTAGCACTCGCTGAGAGTGTTTACGTTGCCGGTGAGAGTGTAGGCGGCTCCTTTGAGGTCGGCTTTGTTGACGGGTGTCGGAGTGGCGTATTTTGACGCCGCGCCCTTACCCATTGAGAATGCGATGAAGTCGTAGGATGCGCAAGAGTGGTCCCAATACTTGATGGTCTGCTGCGTTGCTCCGCTCTGTGCGAGAGATGCGGCAGGCTCGGTGCCCTTTACTTTCATGTCTTGATTTACATATTCCCAACCTGCACGGTTTGACTCTGTAGAGAATGCTGAACCGTCTTTGAAGTTCACGTTGTAGTGGTCGAATGCATACGTTTTGTTGTTTGCTGCATCTTCATTGCTTCCTTTGAAACCGACAACTACAAAGTTGTTTTCGAGAAGGTCTGCGGCTGCGTTGCCCTTTGTTGTGGCGCGTGTGATTTTGCCCGTGTCGCCACCGAAGTTGATTGCTGAAGTGGCTCCATTTTGCTCATTCCCCTGAATTTCTCCCAAGAAATCGTCGCTTGAGCAGCTGGCGAGAGCCAATGCCGAAGCGGCTGCGATAAAAAACTTGTTCATAAATTAAAAAATTAAAATAAACACATAGCGAAAAAGTAAATTTGAGCGAAGCGTAGCGAATTGGCTGATAGATCGTTCGTTACGCTTTGTTTTTCTATGGGACAGAGCCAATGAAATACCACCTCGAAGCCAAACGGTGCAGAAGTTCAGTTA
>UMCB01040179.1_pt1 | contig 24231 bp, 28 predicted proteins | sample 1964151 | NCBI WGS metagenome assembly UMCB01 (sample SAMEA4835960, study PRJEB28245) | human gut metagenome | biome: gut microbiome; material: fecal sample | place: Denmark | collected 2008
TAAATACATGTTTTGTGCGGTGAGAGTGAATGATTTGTTCATAACGAACAATGAATGGCGAGAAATGGACTGGGTAATATATACAGTTTTAACAAAACTCATGCACCGACAGGGTTCAATTCAACAATCCAACACTTAGAAAAAACGTCATTGCAGGGTATACGGGGTTCGATTATATAAAGCAACACTTCGGCTATAGAGAAATAGAGACGAGTGTACTCAACGGATGTTTTATGAAGTAGAAACATGATTGCTGGGGTAATTGGATACGACAGTATAAGAAAACGCTTAGCCGCGTGTGAGCGACAAAAAAGAGAAATACCATCCGATGAGGATGTACACATAGGAATTTTTAGATTCAGAGATGGAGGAATAGATGTTATGAAAGGCATTATTTTAGCAGGAGGATCGGGCACTCGTCTGTATCCATTAACGAAAGTAACGAGCAAGCAGCTCTTACCTATATTTGATAAACCGATGATTTATTATCCGATATCTGTTCTGATGAACGCTGGCATCCGTGACATTTTGATTATTTCCACACCGCAGGATACTCCTCGCTTTGAGAACCTGCTGGGTGATGGACACCAGTTTGGTGTGAACCTGACCTATGCTGTTCAGCCTTCTCCGGATGGACTGGCACAGGCATTTATCATTGGTGCTGATTTTATCGGTAATGCCTCTGTGGCTATGGTGCTGGGCGACAACATCTTTGCGGGTCACGGATTAAAGAAAAGATTGACTGCTGCAGTAGAAAACGCTGAGAGCGGCAGGGGTGCAACAGTGTTTGGCTACTACGTGGACGATCCAGAGCGTTTCGGCATCGTTGAGTTCGATAAGACCGGTAAGGCTATTTCTATTGAGGAAAAGCCGGAGCATCCGAAGAGCAACTACTGCGTAACTGGCCTGTACTTCTATGATAACCGCGTGGTCGAATTTGCAAAGAACCTGAAACCTTCTGCGCGTGGTGAACTTGAAATCACCGATCTGAACCGCATTTATCTGGAGGACGGCTCCTTGAACGTGGAACTGCTGGGTCAGGGCTTCACTTGGCTGGACACTGGTACACACGAGAGCCTTGTTGATGCTACTAACTTCGTAAAGACCGTGGAGCAGCATCAGCACCGTAAGATTGCCTGCCTGGAGGAAATCGCATACCTGAATGGCTGGATCAGCAAGGACGAGCTGATGGAAGTCTATGAGGTCATGAAGAAGAACCAGTACGGCCAGTATCTGAAGGATGTCATGGACGGCAAGTATCAGGAACATCTGTATTAATTAGAAAACAAGAACAAGATATAGATAAGTGTAGAGGAGATTAAATCATGAATATTATTGTTACCGGTGGCGCTGGTTTTATTGGTAGTAACTTTGTATTCCATATACTGAAGAAGTATCCGGATTACCGAATCATCTGTCTGGACAAGTTGACCTATGCAGGTAATCTGTCCACACTGGCACCTGTTATGGACAACCCGAATTTCCGTTTTGTGAAGGCTGACATTTGCGACCGTGAAGCTGTAGACAAACTGTTTGAAGAAGAACATCCGGACATCGTGGTGAACTTTGCGGCAGAATCTCATGTTGACCGTTCTATCGAAGATCCTGGCATCTTCCTCCAGACCAATATCATCGGTACCAGTGTGCTGATGGACGCATGCCGCAAGTACGGCATCCAGCGTTATCATCAGGTTTCTACCGATGAGGTTTACGGCGACCTGCCGCTGGATCGTCCTGATCTGTTCTTCACTGAAGAAACTCCGATCCATACCAGTTCTCCTTACAGCAGCTCCAAGGCTGCAGCGGACCTGCTGGTTCTGGCTTACCACCGTACTTATGGTTTGCCTGTGACCATTTCTCGCTGCTCCAACAACTATGGTCCGTATCATTTCCCGGAGAAACTGATTCCGCTGATGATCGCCAACGCACTGGCTGACAAACCGCTGCCTGTTTATGGCGAGGGTCTGAATGTCCGCGACTGGCTGTATGTGGAAGACCACTGCAAGGCCATTGACCTGATTATCCACAAGGGTCGTGTTGGTGAAGTCTACAACGTTGGTGGTCACAATGAGAAGCAGAACATTGAGATTGTGAAGATCATCTGTAAGGAGCTGGGCAAGCCGGAAAGCTTGATCACTCATGTTGGTGATCGCAAGGGTCACGATATGCGTTATGCTATCGACCCGACCAAGATTCACAATGAGTTGGGCTGGTTGCCGGAGACAAAGTTCGAGAATGGTATCAAGAAAACCATCCAGTGGTATCTCAATAACCGTGAGTGGTGGGAGACCATCATCAGCGGTGAGTATCAGAACTACTACGAGAAAATGTACAGCAACCGCTAACAGGAGGGAAGAACATGAAGTTTTTTGTAACAGGCGTTGGCGGTCAGTTGGGTCATGATGTGATGAATGAGCTGCTGAAGCGTGGCCATGAAGGTGTTGGTTCTGATATTCAGGAAAACTATAGTGGGGTGGCAGATGGTTCTGCAGTGACGAAGGCTCCGTATGTAGCACTGGATATTACCGATAAGAATGCCGTTGAAAAAGTAATTACAGAAGTAAAGCCGGATGCTGTGATCCACTGCGCTGCATGGACTGCTGTGGACATGGCAGAGGATGATGATAAAGTAGCGAAGGTTCGTGCTGTCAATGCAGGCGGCACGCAGAACATTGCAGATGTTTGCAAGAAACTGAACTGCAAGATGACTTATATCAGTACGGACTATGTATTTGACGGTCAGGGTACAGAGCCTTGGCAGCCGGACTGCAAGGATTATAAGCCTTTGAATGTATACGGTCAGACAAAGCTGGAAGGTGAGTTGGCAGTCGGCCAGACACTGGAGAAGTATTTCATCGTCCGCATTGCTTGGGTGTTTGGGCTGAATGGTAAGAACTTTATCAAGACTATGCTGAATGTCGGCAAGACACATGACACTGTCCGTGTGGTCAATGACCAGATTGGCACACCGACCTATACATACGATCTGGCTCGACTGCTTGTCGATATGAATGAGACTGAGAAGTACGGTTACTACCATGCGACTAACGAAGGTGGCTACATCAGCTGGTACGATTTTACGAAGGAAATCTACCGTCAGGTTGGCTATAAGACAGAAGTTCTGCCGGTGACCACGGCAGAGTATGGCCTGAGCAAAGCTGCTCGTCCGTTCAACAGCCGCTTGGATAAGAGCAAGCTGGTGGAAGCCGGATTTACGCCGCTTCCGACTTGGCAGGATGCACTGAGCCGTTATCTGAAAGAAATAGAGCAGTAAAAGGAGATAGAAGAAATGGGACAGATTAAAGTTGAAAAAAATGTAGGCGGTATCGAGGGACTTTGTGTGATTGAGCCTGCTGTTCACGGTGATGCTCGTGGCTATTTCATGGAAACCTACAATGAAAAAGATATGAAGGAAGCTGGCATCGACATTCATTTTGTACAGGATAATCAGTCCATGTCCACGAAGGGCGTGCTGCGCGGTTTGCATTTCCAGAAGCAGTATCCGCAGTGCAAGCTGGTACGCGCTGTGCGCGGAACTGTGTTTGATGTCGCTGTTGATCTTAGAAGCAATTCCGAAACTTATGGTAAGTGGCATGGTGTTACTTTGTCTGCTGAGAATAAGAAGCAGTTCCTCATTCCGGAGGGATTTGCACACGGTTTCCTTGTTCTGAGCGATGAAGCAGAGTTCTGCTATAAGGTGAATGACTTCTGGCATCCGAATGATGAGGGCGGTATGGCTTGGAATGACCCGGAAATCGGCATTGAGTGGCCGGAACTGAAGGGTGAGTATAAGGGTAGTGCCAGCGCAGAAGGCTACACGCTGGAAGATGGTACTGTACTGAACTTGAGTGATAAGGACCAGAAGTGGCTGGGACTGAAAGATACCTTCAAGTTTTGATTTAACGCAGGAAGAATAAACTAGAAGGTAGGATAGAACTATGAAAAATACCCCATATACAGTTCTAATGTCTGTATACATAAAAGAAAAGGCTGAGTATTTAAAATTAAGCATTCAGAGTATGCTCGATCAAACGGTTCCGCCTGATGAGTTTATTCTTGTTAAAGATGGTCCGTTAACAATGGAACTGGATGCAGTTGTAGACTATTACAATCAAAAATATCCGGGTTTGTTTACCATAATTTCAAATGAAACGAATCTGGGACTTGGACCAGCACTGGCGAAAGGTATAGTCACATCAAGAAATGAGCTGATTGCAAGAATGGATTCTGATGATATATCAGAGAAAACCAGATGTGAAAAGCAGCTTTTAGCGTTTGAAAAAAATACAGACTTGGAGATGGTTGGATCATTCGAGGCAGAATTTATTGGTGAAAAAGACAATGTTGTTTCAATCCATCGAGTGCCAGAAACACATAGTGATATTGCAAAATTTATGCGTCGTAGATGTGCTATTTTGCACCCTACGGTAATGTACAAGAAAGGTGCCGTTATTAGAAGTGGAAATTATCATTCTGTCCCATTATATGAAGATTATGATCTTTTTGCAAGAATGGTACTGGAATATAATGTGCGAAGCTATAATATTCAGGAAAATTTGTACTATATCAGAACGAGTGAAGATTTCTTCAAAAGACGCGGCGGATTAAAATACGCAAAAACTGTATTGAATTTTAAATGGAAGCAGCATAAAAAGGGATACATGTCGCTGGCAGATTTTTGCATCAGTGGTTTAGGACAAGCATTTGTATGTGTTTTACCGAATTCATTGCGCAAGGTAATCTATTTGAAATTGTTGCGATAAAAATTGATTGAGGATGATTATGGAGAACGAACCGATAAGAGTTTTGCATATTGTGCCTAATATGCAGGCAGGTGGGCTTGAAACATTGATTATGAATATCTATAGAAATATAGATAGGACTAAAGTGCAATTTGATTTTCTTGTCCATTATACTGGAAATTACTTCTATGATGATGAGATTAGGAGTTTAGGTGGAAGGATTTATAAGTTGTCAGTGCGTGATGACAACAACTTTATAAAATATTTAAAAGATTTGGATGCTTTTTTTAAGAAACATCCAGAATATAAGATTGTACATGGACACATGGAAAGCCTAGGACAGTTTTATTTTAAAGCCGCAAAAAAGGATGGCGTTCCTGTGCGTGTTGCACATAGCCACAATTCAGCAACAGAAAATACATTCAAGGGAAAAATTAAGGGACTTCTCTTAAAGAGATACAAAGTATTTGCAACAGATTACTTTGCTTGCTCACAAAAAGCAGGTGAGTTTATGTTTGCAAATAAAAAGTTTACTGTTCTGAAGAATGCAATCATTGTAAATAATTTCATTTACAACGAAAATGAGAGAAATCGGCTGAGAAAAGAGCTTGGCATTGAAGGAAAAATTGTCATTGGTCATGCAGGAAGGTTCTGTGAACAGAAGAACCATAAATTCTTAATAGATGTCTTTAAGAAAATTGCTGATTTGGAAAATAATGCTGTTTTGCTGCTGATTGGTGCTGGAGAAACTTTTGAAAAGGTAAAAGAACAAGTCTGCGAATACGGTTTGGAAGAACGTGTTATTTTTCTAGGGGTAAGAAAAGACATTGCAAGCTTGTATCAGGCAATGGATTGTTTTGTGTTTCCATCGCTTTTTGAGGGACTTGGCATTGTTGCAATAGAAGCACAATGCTCAGGTTTGCCGGTAGTTGGCTCGGATGTTATCCCTAAAGAAGCGGCAGTGACAAAACAGTTCCACTATATGTCATTGAATGATTCAACGGATGCTTGGGCTAAAAAAATTCTTGCTGTATCTAAACAGGAAAGAAAAGCTGAAATTGATAAAATTCGAGCTGCTGGATATGATGTGCAAGATGTGGCTGAGTATTTACAAGATTTTTATATAAAGAAGTATTTGGAAAATTAAGAAAGCTAGAGGGCGGAAATATGAAAAAAGTTGGTCTAGTTTCTGTAAGAAACTATAACTACGGAAGTATATTGCAGGCATATGCCTTGCAACAGGAGCTATTTGCGGCTGGAATTGACAATGAATTAATCTATTACAAAAAGCGCAATGTTGTTAAACAGGCTCTTAGAATATTTAATCTGCCGCTCCTCATGGCAAAAACAAAAGATGTCTGGCGTGTAATTGAAGGAAAGACTAATCCGAAATTAAAACCGATTATTTCTGGAAGAAATAGAGCTTTTTCGAATTTCCTCAAAGACAATTTTGTGTTCACACCTTGCTTAAGTGGAAAAAAACAACTTGTCGACTATACAAAGAAGTTTGATGCTTTCATTTTGGGAAGCGATCAGGTATGGAATCCGATGCTACTTGGTGGAGATTATTATACATTAACTTGGGTGGATTCTCGTCGCCCTAAAGTAACATATGCTTCGAGCTTTGGTGTATCAGAAATACCTGCGAGTCAAGTAAAGAAAACAAAAGAGTACTTGTCTCGATTCAGTATGATTTCTGTTAGAGAAAAACAAGGTGCAGAGATTGTTGAGAAGTTAACAGGAAAAAAGGCTGAAGTTTGTTGTGACCCTACGGTGCTCACAGATCGGAAAAGATGGGATGAGCTTAGCGGAGCTTGTCCGTTTGTGAGTGAAAAATATATTTTCTGTTATTTTATTGGAAATAATCCAAGCCAACGAGAGTTTGCAAAAAAATTAGCACAGAAAACAGACTGCAAAATCCTAGCAGTTAAACACATTGATGAGTATATTAAAAGCGATGATGACTTCGGCAATATTGACTATTTAGAAGTCGGACCAAAAGAATTTGTCAACTTTATTAGGTACGCCACATATGTATGCACGGATTCTTTTCATGGAACGATTTTCTCTATAATGTATAATAAGACATTCTTTACATTTAAGAGATTCTCAGATAGCCAGAAAAGCTCGATGAATTCGAGAGTAAAAAATATCCTTTCAATCGTTGGTTTGTCCAATCGCTTGTTTGAAAATTCAATTACCCCGGATGCAGCACTCGCGTATCAAGTGGACTGGTCTGATGTTAATAAGAGACTAAATGATTTTAGAAAGAGTTCACGAGAGTATTTTGAAAGAGCAGTAAAATGCTTAAAGGGTGCACAGGAATGATTAAATTAGTAGAGAAAGAACATTGCTCAGGTTGCACAGCTTGTATGGCTTGCTGCCCAAAAGAAGCAATATCGATGTGCGCTGATGAGGAAGGATTTAAATATCCAGTTATTGATAGAAATCAGTGCGTAGAATGCGAAAAATGTGTAAGGACATGTCCTGTTACAAATAAGCAAAAGAAAAATCCGGTCGTAGCATCGTATATTGCCATAAATAACGATAAGAAACAACGTGAGTCAAGTGCATCAGGTGGTCTGTTTAGTGTCATAGCTCACTATGTTTTAGAAAAAAAAGGCATAGTTTTTGGTGCGGCATATGATGAAAAGCTTAGGGTTAAACATATAGCGATAGAACATGAAGCAGATTTGGGAAAGTTGCGAATGTCCAAGTATGTGCAAAGCGATTTAGGTGATACATTTAAACAGGTTGATAAGTATTTAAAAGTAAATAGAATCGTTTTGTTCTCTGGTACGCCCTGTCAAGTAGCAGGACTTAGAGCGTATATTAATAGAGAAGACGCAAATTTAATTCTCCTTGATTTGGTTTGCCATGGGGTTCCATCACCAAAACTGTTTGAAGACTATAAGGCTGCGCTCTCAGAAAAATACGAAAGTGATATTCAGAACATATATTTTAGAAGCAAGATCTTAGGACATCACTTGTCCACGATTGCAGTTCGCTTTTCAAACGGAAAGCTAATTCACAGCAGACGATTGGTGAAATCTTATCCGAGACTATGGTTTGCTGGGTTTGCATCACGGCCATCTTGCTATGCCTGCAGTTTTAAAGAAGAAGATCGTGTGAGTGATTTTACACTGTTTGATTCTTTTAAGTCAGCTGGACAGTATGGCTTTAAAGATGATGATATGGGGCTGTCCAATGTGTATGTTCGTACACAAAAGGCAATTGATTTGTGGAAACAAATCGAGACTCAAGTTACTGCTGTAAAAACGGAAACAGCGGTTACGAATAAGAATGACGGAGACATGATCTACGAATCCGCAGTAAAAAATAAGGCTCGTGCAGAATTTTGGAGTGATTATGGAAAACTTTCATATACAGAATTAATTGATAAGTATATTCCATATTCTAAAAAAGAAGCCATTATGGATAAGGTTAAACGAGTGATGGTTAGCACAGGCCTGAGTAAAAATTTGAAGATTAAAAAGCTACTTACAAAGATTAAAAAGTAAAGGAAGAAGAAATGAAAGTAATTGCATTCTATCTGCCGCAGTTCCATGAAACGCCAGAAAATAATGAGTGGTGGGGACAAGGCTTTACTGAGTGGAATAACATGAAAGCTGCCAAACCACTTTTTGAAGGTCATAACCAGCCAAGAATTCCGCTTAACAATAATTATTACAATCTTTTAGATGAAAAAACTCTGGAGTGGCAGACTAAAATTGCGAAAGAACACGGCGTATACGGTTTCTGCTGCTACCACTATTGGTTTGGAAGCAAAATGCTTCTTGAAAAGCCTATGGAGATTTATCTGAAAGATAAAAACTGTGATTTGCCATTTTGCTTTTGCTGGGCAAACGAAACATGGACAAATGCTTGGGCTGCGGAAACAGAGTCTGATCGAAAGACCTTAATCAAACAGGAGTACGGCGATAAAGAAGAATGGGAGAGACATTTCCAGTATTTGCTTCCATTCTTTAAGGACGAGAGATACATAAAGGAGGGTAATAAGCCGCTTTTTGTGATTTATCGTCCACAGTATATTACAGAGTTGAGTGCAAGACTGGCTTATTATAATAAGCGTGCTCAAGAAGAGGGCTTTGACGGGCTGGTTTTTGCAGCACAGCATGTTTCTTTTTATGCTGAGAAGAGCGTCGATAAATCGATGTTTAAATATCAGATTGAATATCAGCCAGGCTTTGCGTTTTATGATATGAGCTCTTGGATGCAGAAGCAGATGAGCGTTATTAAGCAGAATGTACAGACATGGGCAAGGGATCATTTGAAGAGCTTTAAGTCTGCTAAAAAGGCAAACCTGCAGAAATTATCGTATGACGAAGTGTGGAATACAGTTCTAAATAGAAAAGCAGAGCCGGGAATGATTCCAGGGGCATTTGTGGACTGGGATAATACGCCGAGATATAAAGAAAAAGGTCGTGTGTTGACTGGTGCAACGCCCGAGAAGTTTAAAGAGTATTTTGGAAAACAGCTGAAAAGAGCGCGAGACGAGTACAAGTCTGACTATATTTTCATTTTTGCATGGAATGAATGGTCAGAAGGTGGATATTTAGAGCCTGATATGAAAAATCAGTACGGTTACTTAGATGCAATCAAGAAAGCACTTGAGGATTTAAACGAATGAAAGTATTAGAACTAAATTCATATGATTTTTTTAGTACCGGCAATATCATGCTTCAAATTGCTGATGCGGCGAGGAAAAACGGTATAGAAGTATATACTGCTGCAAAGAAAACCCAAACATCACTAAAGAAAGGTATTAAATATAATCATTATTTGATAGGGAGTAGGCTGGAGCATACTTTAAATAGAGAACTATCAAGTATAACAGACTTTCAGGATTGCGGAAGTTTACTTGCCACTGCAAAATTTATTAATCACATAAAAAAAATAAATCCGGATATAATCCATATTCATGATATTGCTGGATATTACTTGAATTTGGATTTGTTCTTTGGCTTTTTAAAAAAATATAAAAAACCTGTAATATGGACATTTCATTGTTGCTGGGCTTATACGGGTAGATGTATATATTATGACTATATTAAATGTAATAAATGGCAAACAGAATGTAGTCATTGTCCCCAAGACAGAAATTCTTTTCCAAAACATTTATTTGCTGATTTCAGTAAACATAATTATTTGAAAAAGAAAAATCTTTTTTTATCATTGGATGATCTAACGATTGTGACTCCATCATACTGGCTTGAAGGTGAAGTGAAAAAGTCTTTTTTTAAGGAAAAGAGAGTAGTTACCATACATAATGGTATAAATTTGAGTGATTTTTATCCTGATAATTCTATGATGCTGAAGGAAAAATACGGAATTACTGATAAAATTATTCTGGGGGTCGCTGCTGTATGGAGTAATAGGAAGGGGCTAAGCACATTTATTGAGTTGGAAAGAAAGTTGCCAAAAGGATATAAAATTGTACTAATTGGTTTAAATGATAGACAGATTAAGGAACTTCCAAAAGGTATTTTAGGCCTTCCCAAAACTTTTAGTGTTGATGAATTGCGAAATTGGTATTCATGTGCAGAGGTTTTCGTGAATCCGACGATGGAAGAGGTTCTTGGATTGGTAAATATTGAGGCACAAGCCTGTGGAACACCTGTTATAACATACGACACCGGTGGATCAGTTGAATGTGTATCGAACGATACAGGATTCATAGTGGAGCAAAACAATGTTCATCAGTTGATTTGTAAAATTGAAACCATTTGTGAAGTATCGAAGTCAAATTATAAACTGGCTTGTATCACTCAGTCTAAAAACTTTGATAAAGACAAAAAGTATATGGAATATGTTGAACTTTACGAGAAAATATTCAATCAAAGTCGGAGGAAAAGTTGATGGGAGATCTTAAGAATTATATTGATAATGGGATACCGATATCATATATGATTATACTTAAAATGGGAAAATTATTTGAATTTTTTCATGGATGTTTAATTAAAATTGGCTTTTTTAAATGCGGCTCCAACTTTAAAGTGGGAATACATTCGAGAGTTCTACAGCGAAAAAAAATTAGCGCGGGCGATAATGTTTCAATTGGGAGATTTTGTAGAATTGACGCTTTGAGTAGAGAAGGAATTGTATTAGAAGATAATGTTAGTATCGGGGATTATTCAATTCTTGCATGTACAGGCTCATTGAGGTATTTAGGTAAAGGAATTAAAATAGGAAATAATTCACACTTTGGGGAATATTGCTTTATAGGAGCAGCTGGCGGCGTTAAAGTAGGAAGTAATGTTATAGGTGGGCAGAATATACGTTTTCATGCAGAAAATCATTTATACGATAATCCAGATCAGCCGATTTATCAGCAAGGAGTTACACATAAGGGAATTGAAATAGGTGATAATTGTTGGATTGGTGCTGGTGTAGTATTTCTAGATGGTGCTAAAATTGGAAATGGATGTGTCGTGGCAGCTAATGCGGTTGTTACAAAAAGTTTTGGAGATAATCTTGTCATAGGTGGAATCCCGGCAAAGAAACTAAGGGACAGAGTGACGGATAATGTGGAAGGATAACTATGGATATTGTATTTGTAATCTTACATTATATGACACCAGAATATACTAAGAAGTGTGTTGAGTCGATTCAATGTAGGTTGGATACGAAAAAGTATAAAATAATTATTGTGGATAATGCTTCACCTGATAAGTCTGGTCAAATGCTTGCTACTTTGTACAAATCAAGTGAAGATGTAGATGTTGTATTGCTAGAAGAAAATTGCGGTTTTGCAAAAGGAAACAATATAGGAATAAAACTGTCGTGTGAAAAATATAATCCGAAGTTTGTGATTGTAACTAATAATGATACAGAATTACTATCGACTAATTTGTTCAGTCAATTATGTGAGGATTATAATCAGAATCAGTTTTCACTTTTAGGGCCGATGATCTGTACGAAAGATGGAAAGTGTAATGTAAATCCAATTAATGAAAGAAAGAACCCCAGACAATGGTTTGAAGGTTATCTTCGGCATAATATTAGACTAGACAGGTTAGCGGACATAAATATGGATGTGATTTTCCTGAATTTACTTAAATTGTATAGTTCGATAAAGGGAAAAAGAAATAAGATATTAGATAGAAAGCCGTATAATATTGTAAAACTTAATTGCGAACTACACGGGTGTTGCTTGATTTTTTCACCTAAGTTCTTTGAAAAAATGTCTGGATTTGATTCTAGGACTTTTATGTATTGTGAGGAGACGATTCTTTATTATGCATGCCAGAAAAATAATCTAATAACTATGTACGATCCAAGTATTGCTTTTTACCATGAAGAAGAAGCTTCGACGACAAAGTCTGCTGTAAGTAAGAAAGATAAAAGAAAGAATAGATATAATTGGACAATTGATGCTATTAAAGTATTATTAGATAACTATTTGCTCTAATAAGGAGGTGATTTCTTGAAATTGTCAATATCAAAATTACTGATAGCACTGAATTGCCTAGTTATAATTTTTTGGGGTAGTATCATTAATAGAATGGATTATACTACTATTATATACATGGGAATATTGATTATTATCAATGCGATATATTCATTGAAGTATAAATACGCAAGAAATATTTATTGGATCGAAATTGGATATCTTTTTTTAATATTATTATGGTTTATAAATGGAATACCTATATACTCTAGTATTTGCTATTTTATTATACTAGTTGAGGAAGTGCATTTCTTTCTCAATATGTTCCGTGCAAGACGTAACAATGATGATTTTGCAATAAAGATTGTTGTTTGGTTAATGGGGTCGATGGCTTTCTATGGAATCTACGAAGGAGTCACGCAGAACAACCCCTTATTTTTAAGATTTTTTAGCGAAAACGCATTAACTGATTATAAGAATAGTTTTTTATATACATATAATACTGTAGGAAGTATGGAAGAGGCGTTGATCTTTGCTATGTTATTATCAATGAGCTCGATATTTATACTTATGATGGGTAATAAAAGAAATAAATACTTGCTGTATATTGTATTTGGAATCGCAATGTTTTTTACAAATAAAAGATCAGCATTACTCATGTGGATACTAGTATATGTTATCTATGAGGTATTGGATGCATGGTTTATTAGTAATAAAAGAACATACGCCGTGAGATTGTTTAAGATTATGTTTGGTATTGCTATCGGTATATTTATCTTAAGTATAGTGAAAATAAAGGGAAATACGATATTATCATTGGTTACTGGTAAATTTACTGGATTGTTTTCAGAAGATAGTAGATCATATATGCAGCGTTATGGTGCATTGATAATTGCCCTTGAACTTATTCTTCAAAAAAATAGCATTTTCGGTTTTTTGTTCGGCAATGGACTTTCCTCACTTGTGGGGAACTTTGTCACAAATAGGAGAACCATAACAGATTTGAACTTCTATGTCATTGATAATCAATACATTACATCCTGGTATGATTCAGGCTTTGTATTTTTAATCTTATGCGTATTTATTTGTGTGCATTTTATAATTGAATTAACTAAGATTATCGTTGATAAACATATTGAAATTTCATTGCGAAAGAAAAGTCTTGTGTTGTTAATTGGTATGATCCTTGTGATGTTCTATTCTTTTATAATAGATGTTTTAACATGGTATCAGCCAATTTTTATTATTTCATTTATTATTGCATTGTCTAATTGGAATATAAAGGAGGCCAAGAAAGAGTGCGAGTATACAAGATAATTGATGGACTAGCTCAAGTATTTTCTGTCGTTTTTAATGACAAGGTTGTGAATGCTTTTCAATATTTTAAAAATCAAGTACGCTGGTACGGAAAAAAAAGAAAATTCCGAAGAGTTGGAAACAATGTTCATCTAGAATTTCCTGCAAAAATTCTTACTCCAGATAAAATTGAAATTGGAGATAATGTTTTTATTGCGGAGAACGCAATTCTTGAAGTATGGGGTGATAATCCAGATGCATGTATTTCCATAGGAAATAATGTTTGTATCTCTTCAAGAATACACATTGGATGTATTAATAAGGTGACGATTGCTTCTGGGGTCCTAATTGCAGGTAATGTTTTAATTGAAGATCATTTTCACGGAGATGTTAGTTCAAGCGAAGCTGACATAGAGCCAAACAAGAGAATATTAAAAAGCCGAGGAGAAATTTCCATTGGCGAAAATGTATGGATTGGTGAAAATGTTGTCATAATGCCAGGGGTTTCGATTGGAAGAGGATGTGTCATTGGAGCTAATTCTACAGTAACCAAATCGATTCCGGATTATGCAGTGGCCGCAGGAAGTCCAGCAAAAATCATACGGAGGTTGAAGAATTGATGAAGAAAGGAGATATAAAAGTTAACGCATTTCTGAATACAGCAAAAACTGTATTAGGGATTATATTTCCGCTAATAACATTTCCGTATGTATCAAGAGTTCTTCAGGTCGATGCTATTGGAATTTACAATTTTAGTGCATCAATAAATAGTTATTTTCTATTGATTGCAGGACTTGGAGTTTCAACATATGCAATTAGAGAAGGGGCTATTTATAGGGATAATAAGGAAAAAACAGCGGAATTTGTAAGTGAAGTGTTCAGTATTAACTTAATAGCAACATGCATAGCCTACATTTTGCTTTTTTTATGCCTATTAACTGTACCACAGCTCGGCTCATATAAAACTCCTATCCTTATTCTTAGCGTTGAAATCTTGTTTTCGACTCTTGGAATTAACTGGATATATAATATTTATGAAGATTTTCTGTTTATTACTATTAGAACGCTTTGTTTTCAGATTATATCTTTAATTGCAACTTTTGCATTCGTTAGAAATACAAATGATTTGATGAAATATGTTTTAATTGTTGCTTTTTCAAGTTCTGGTGCAAATGTTGTTAACTTTTTGGTGGCCAGAAAGAAATATTGCAAGTTCAGATTTACGTTTCATTGTAATTGGAAAGAACACTTAAAACCAATTTTGGTTATTTTTTCTACTACAGTTGCAATCAATGTTTATGTAAATTCAGATACAACGATTCTTGGTATTCTTACAAATGATTATCAAGTAGGACTTTATAGTACCGCGGCAAAAATTTACACGATAATAAAAAATGTATTAGCAGCGATGTTGATGGTTTTAATACCGAGATTTTCATTATTGATTAATAAAAACAACCTATCGAATGCGAATGAGTTGTTTTCTAAAGTTTTCAACACAATGTCGATTTTATTACTTCCAATTTCAGTTGGACTTTTTATGACAAGCTCTGATATAATACTATTAGTGGCTGGAAAAAATTATCTCGCAGGTTCTGAAGCACTGAAGTTACTCAGCGTTGCAACAATCTTTTCACTTTTTGCTTATATGTATACACAATGTATTTTGATACCAGCGAAAGAGGAAAATATTGTGTTTAAAGCAACCTTAATTAGCGCGGTCGCTAATATCATTCTGAATTTAGTATTGATCCCTATATTTGGAATGAATGCTGCCGCGTTTACTACGATAATTGCAGAATTCATTGTTTTTTATATTGCTTTTAAGGAGTCCAATAAAATTGTCAAGCTGGAAGGAATTAAAAGAAATTTAATAACAGTTTTTTGGGGATGCGTTATTATTATCGTCGTGTGTGCCGCATTGGATAGGCTGATTCAAAATGCTATTATTAGATTGTTTGCTTCTGTTTTTGTTTCGGGCATACTGTATGGTGTAACTTTGATTTTAATGAGGAATGAGATTGTACTGGAACTAATAAGTCGAGTGAAACGTAATATAATCAAAAAAAGGATTGAGTGAGTTCTGGTATTACTTTTTGAAAAGGGTCTTTCCCAAATTTTGTGTAAAGTCCAGACAGCTATAAAACAAGATCGATTTTAATATGAGGCGGCAGACGGCGAAGCCGTTCATATACCCTTGACATTCCTCCGCAACGGATTGTGCTATACTGAGAGCATAGCGCCCGGAGTCGATGCATTTTACAGACGAAGATGTCTCTCTTTGCAGCGAGCATCGAGCAACGGGAAAAGCAAATACACTATTAAAGGTTCACTTTTGGGAATGAGGTAAGCAAAAATGGGAAAGTATTTTGGAACTGATGGCTTCCGTGGTGAAGCTGGTATTGATCTGACCGCTGACCATGCCTACAAGGTGGGTCGCTTCCTCGGCTGGTGCTACAATGCACTGCGCGAGCGCAATGGCAACAATGAGCCTGCCCGCATCGTCATTGGCAAGGATACCCGCCGTAGCTCTTATATGTTCGAGTATAGTCTGGTCGCTGGTCTGACCGCTTCCGGCGCAGATGCCTGTTTGCTCCATATATATATATTGGGGTCTGACCCCATTAAGAGAAGATAAACTTTCTAAAGAATTTATAAACATATGGTAAGTCTTCAAACATGAAAGGACAACTGAAATGAACACAACATTACTTATCATGGCGGCCGGAATAGGCAGCCGGTTTGGAACAGGAATAAAACAGTTGGAGCCAGTCGATGATGCAAACCATATCATCATGGACTACTCGATCCATGATGCGATTGAGGCTGGCTTCAACCATGTGGTACTTATTATCCGTAAGGATATCGAGAAAGAGTTCAAAGAGGTCATCGGCGATCGCATTGCATCTATTTGCTTTTCTCATAATATAACTGTGGATTATGCTTTCCAGGATATTAATGATATTCCAGGAGAACTTCCGGCAGGCCGGACAAAGCCGTGGGGAACCGGTCAGGCTGTGCTTGCAGCAAAGAAGGTCATCAAGACTCCTTTTATTGTAATCAATGCAGACGATTACTACGGCAAGGAGGGCTTCAAGGCTGTCCATGAGTATTTGGTGAACGGCGGTAAGTCTTGCATGGCTGGCTTTGTGCTGAAGAACACGCTGTCTGATAACGGCGGTGTGACTCGTGGTATCTGCAAGATGGATGAGAATGGAAACTTGACTGAGGTTGTAGAGACTAAGAACATCGTAAAGACCGCAGCTGGAGCAGAGGCAGACGGTGTGGTTGTTGATGTGAATTCTCTGGTATCCATGAATATGTGGGGCTTGACTCCTGATTTTCTGGATGTTCTGGAGGACGGATTCAAAGAGTTTTTCCAGAAAGAAGTACCGGGTAATCCTCAGAAAGCCGAGTATCTGATCCCTATCTTCATTGGAGAATTACTGGAGCAGGGCAAGATGTCTGTAAAGGTTTTGAAGACCAACGACACCTGGTATGGCATGACTTACCATGAGGATGTCGCAGCAGTAAAGGACAGCTTCAAGAAGATGTTGGAAAACGGTGCGTATAAGACAGACCTGTTCAGTGATCTGTAAACAGCGATGAAAGAAACGATTGATTTACTCGGAAAGATCATCACAAACATCTTGACTGCTCTCTATGAGCCGTTTGGATTTTCACTCCTTCTTTCTTTCCTCGTCATGTTTTTCTACCTGTATGCGTATGAGCCAATACATGCGGGCAAAGGATGGAAGAGTGCCATAGTGACCTGGTATCAGAAGTTCAAAGAAAGCGTGTTCTTTCGGAAGTTGTTCTTACTGGCCTTTGTGACATCAATGGTTTTGTTTAGGACGTTACTAAACCGTAATCTATGGCTAAATCCTTTGTCCGATGTCATGGGTGGCTGGGGCATCTGGGAGACAGTGAACGGTGAACAGAAGCTGACCACCGAGTGCATCGAGAACGTAATCATGATGGTACCGTTTTCAGCAGTAGTGCTGTGGACGTTCAGAGAGAAGATTGGAAATGGCTGGAAGAAGATACTGTGCAATAGCGGAAAGATAGCATTTATCTTTTCGATAAGCATAGAGATGCTACAATTACTGCTTCGCTTGGGTACATTCCAACTATCAGACATCTTCTATAACACAGTCGGTGGAATGCTCGGCGGATTGATGTATTGTGCGGTGATGAAGGCAAGAAAACGTCTGTAAAAAGGGTTGAAATTATGATATACTGGGAGCAGTAGCTCCCCACGCTACTCTGATAATCACACACCTCTCCGTGGTGAGCAGCAGGCAACGATCTTATGATCGGCGAAGATGTGATGGAAAGAAATTAGGAAACACACCATCGTTAAGAGGAGAATAGCATATGAGCCTGACATGGATGAACAACGGATTTATTTGTAAAGACTTGTATGTACCGTTTGTTCTGGAAAAAGATTCAGATTATATTGATGATTTGAAAAAGAAGTATAAGATTGTGCTTCAGCAGGCAGAATCTGCGGGAGCTGATGATGAAAGCCTTAAAATACTCAAAAAGTTCAGAAATAAGATACTGAAAGCATTAAAGTGCTATTATAAAGCGGACATCGAGAAGTGCAACACAATCATAAGAAATCTAATTAAGGATGTAGGAGAAGATCCTTTTGCGGTTAACACGTTGGATAAGAGCTATGCGTTTCCCGGCGGTGCAGGAACAGAAATTCAGTTTTTTAGATGTCGAATGGGAAATCCATCTAATGCTTATGTGGCAAAAGACATGTTGCATTTGCCGTTGAAATTAAGAGCAAAGTCAGGAAATTATCGTTTTAGTATTCCTGGAAATCCAAGTTTATATTTGGCAAATTCTTCGTATGGGTGCTGGATAGAAACAGGTTTTCCATCTGAAAATGAGTTTAATGTATCGCCTGTTCTTTTAGACGGAACACAAAAGGTTTTTAATCTAGCAGTTTCTATAAGAGATTTCCATGCATTGAATGAATTTGAAGAAAATAGAGTACATTGCTGGCTGAAATTATACATGCTTACAGCTGCAACTTCTTACAGAATAAAGGAAGAAGGTAGAACATTCAAATCTGAATACATAATTTCTCAGTCGATTATGATGGCATGTAAAAGACTTGGATATGATGGTGTGGCGTATTATTCAAAAAGAGTTTACGATGAGGTATTTGCTCGGTGTGCAATTAACCTTGCACTTTTTGTGGACTATAAGGGTGATTATTCAGAACTTATTAAGCACATGAAAATGGATGATGCATTTAACTTCGGTTTATACAAGCAATTGTGTGCATCACTTACATATAGAGATTACGAATTGCGTTGTGCGCGAACGGGATTTATTACTAATATAGGAAGCTATGATAGGCAGTATCCATATACAGAAACAAAGTACTCTGATTTTGATAAGTTTTTGTTTTATTCATGGAAAAACAAACCGAATGGAAAAGGAAAAGATCAGATTCAGTGGGGCGTACCAGTTGATTAAAGAAAGCAACATTGTTTTCACCCCAACAATCTACTACACTTAAACCACTATAAAAGGAAAGAGGTTATCACCTATGCCCAGAACGAAAGGCAGCAAAAACCGTCCCAAAACCAATACCACCAATGACTACGCATCTCAGATCGCGGAAAAGCAGGAGACTATTGCGTCTCTGAATACTGGTATTGCATCCATCCAGAAAGCGATTGAAGAGCAGAAGAACACCTTGAAAGAGAAGAAGACTGCTCTGAAGAAGGTCGAAAAAGAAGTAGCATCCCTGGAAGCGAAGAAGGCAAAGGCAGATGCTAAAGCCGCTGAAGAAGCAAAGAAGGCTGAAGCAGAGGCTGTGCTGAAGAAGCTGCTAGCAAGCGGCATGAGTGCAGATGAGATCCTTGAAAAACTGAAATAAACAAGAACCAAAATAAACAAGAACCAAAATAAATAAATAAATGCCGTGTGTGGAACACAGGCTCCTCCGGGATCTGGAGCACACGGTATTTTTTGAAGGTTGCTATATAGTTTATGACGGAAATAAAAGAAAAACAGAATTAAAAGAAACGGAGTGAAGATAAAATGAACTTATCAAAAATACACCACATTGCAATTATCGTGTCTGACTACGAAGCAGCCAAGGAGTTTTATGTGAACAAGCTAGGATTCTCTGTCATCAGAGAAAACTACCGCCCGGAACGCGAGGATTGGAAGCTGGATCTGCGTGTCAATGAGCACACAGAACTGGAGATTTTCGCTGAGAAAAACCCGCCGATGCGTGTGAACCGTCCGGAAGCATGTGGGCTGCGGCATCTTGCTTTCTGTGTAGAGAGTGTAGAGCAGATGGTGAGGGAACTGGCAGAAGTTGGGATTGAATGTGAGCCGGTTCGGGTTGACGATTATACCGGAAAAAAGATGACTTTCTTCCATGACCCGGACGGACTGCCGCTGGAACTGCATGAGTAAAATGAAGAAGACAAGAAAACCCGGCGGTGGCCGGAAGAAGCTGAATCCGGAGTACGATGCCGGAAAGAATCTGAAAGAGCAGATGGATAGTGCTGTGGCGCTTTATGATTCTGAGATGTCCTTGCAGGCCATCGGCGATGAGCTAGGATTAAATCCCATCAAGGTACGGAAGCTGCTCATCACGGCAGGTGTGTATGAATCAGAAGTGGCGGAAAAAGTAAAAAACACTTTTGAAGAATATCGAGAAACACAGGACTACAAAACCTCCATACTCTCAACATCCTCTACTCTTCAACTCTCCAAAGCCTCCGTTACCTCGTATCTGCCGTATCAGAAAGGTGTGTACTTCCCAAGCACTGCATCCAAAGAGAAAATCAGTATTGGAGCAGAGCGGCAGCGAAGATACAGGGCAATGAAGCGATGGAGGAATGATCCGACAGAAGAAAACTTCTGGGGTGTGGTTCTGGTCTATGCTGGGGTGAAATTTAAAACCTACTCCGGGTTGCCATTTACTTATGAGGTGCGAAAGGGTAGAAATGGCGAATACACAAAAGAGCTGTGGATCGATAGACGGGAGAAGAGCAAAAGTCTGGCGTGGAGCTCTATAGTTTTGACACTGGGTAATATAAAAGAAGAAATGGTAGACCGCCCGAAAGCTCTGGGCGATATCCGGGGCGTGACTTACATCTACGGAATGTTCTATCGGTTCGGGCTGATCGATGTGCCGGATGAAGTAAAGGAGAAGATGAGAAAGCTGAAGCGACCGAATAAGAAAAATGAGACTTCTGAGAATAGATAATGAGATTTTGGGATTTCTGAGACTTCTCGGATTTTTTAGACTTTTGAGAATGCGTGGTTTGATGTTGATTGGATTTTTATGAAAAATCCAGTTGCTATGTGCAAAAGTCTACGGTAATATGTGCCGTAACTGAGGAAATGAATCTCAGTTGGGAAGGACGGTAGCATTATAGAAAAATTGAAGGAAATGCTAGATGAGTATTTGAAGAAAACAGAGCCGGAGTATTATCCACCGGTGGAGAACCTGCTTGATCTGATCTACGAGCATTACACGGAGAACGACCCAGTAGAGAAAAACACAGTTGCTGGGAAAGCAGCAAAGTCCAAGGAAAAGGAACTGGAAGAGTGGCTGCGTGGCTTGGAAGGAATGGATAGGCTCGTAGATGACTATGTTGGAGATAAGATCCCACTCTGGGAGAAGATCATGGACCGGCAGGGGACGGTGTGCTGTGCATGGGAGAAGACCGCTTTTGAGGAAGGCTTGAAAGTCGGAATTCGGCTCATGATAGAAGCGTATAGTTTGTGATGGAAATAAAGTGAACTCCTGGAGTTCAAAAAGCCCTCGCTTGTTGCGGCGAGGGCGTGTGTTCTCATTTTTCAGGCTTTTCAGCTTTTTTCTTCTTCGGTGCAATTTTGTGGCCTGAGTAGATTGCCATGCCCATGCAGACCAGAGAGCCACAAGCGAAATACTTGTGAGCCTTTATCAGTTTCTTGCAGCCTGTGTAGAAGTATCCTGCCATGCAGGCAAGTGCTCCGAGTGACCAATATTTATGTGCTTTCATTTTGTGTGTCCTCCTTATCTTCTACTCGTATTCTGAGCAATTCCTCTATTTCATTGTTACTTGCTAAGCGTACCGCTGGCTTCTCTTTATATATTTGTGCTCCGCAGTCAGGGCATCGATCTGGCAGCTTCTCAGCAGAGAAGCAGTAGCGGCAGGCATCGCAAAAGTAGTAATTCAAGTCATATTCACCTCAATCTCTATTATATCCTCAAAAGCAATAATAGTCGGCAGTTCTTTGCCGGTATCATTTATAAATCCTGTGTGAATTCGCAGTTCTTTGTTTATCGTATCCACAGCATCCAGCACTCCGACTATATCTTCATAGTAGCCATCCGTGAAATATTTTACTGTGATCGCTTGTCCCTTCCGAAGTTGGCTGATCTTTTGGCTTAGAGCTTCCTTACCTTCTTCAGACAGTTCGATTCTATTTCCTTTGAGGTGATCTCTGCCCTCAGAAGCAATCTCATCCTCATAGCCTCGTAAGGCGGCAAACGGAGAGAAGATTTTAGCCCGATTTGACATCGGCATCCGGGGATGATCGTGCGGTGGCTCCGGACGGGAAGCGTGGAGTATCTTGCCATACTTATTTTGGACGGATCTGCCTTCCGGTGTGTTCTTATAGTCCATGTTATCCCTCCTTACTTGGCCTTGTGGCCGCCTATCTGCTGATTTCTTTCCCTCATCGTTGCACCATCCAGATAGTTGGTTCCTTTTAATACGGCGTTCTTGCCGAACTTCTTCTTGAGACCCAGCAGCGCATTCTGCAGCTTTTTCTCTTTTTCCAGCTTGGTGGTGTCCGTGAATAGGTCGACTTGGAAGAATCCCTCATCTTTGACCACACGGTTGGCGGCGATTGTGATCCATCTCACGGTCAGTGTTTTATCAGCTATTCTCTCGAATAACTCAGTTGTGGCAGAGATCAAGATACTGCCGAGATTGGTAGGGTTATCCAGTTTTGTGCTGCCATGAGCACCCTTCGGAACGGTGCGGCCGTAGTGATCGATGTGTACCGGACCTCTGTACTTTCCGCTGTCACAGTTTTCCCGGTCATAGCCCACATCCAACGTCAGGCTATCCGTAACCAGTCCTTTATCTGTTAATTGCAATACTAAGCTGTCAGCCATCTCCATGACAATGATTCTGGCTTTGTCGTATGGGTAAGGGCAGGAAAGCACCTGTCCTTCGGAGATACTGTTGGTGCTGGGTTTGTAGGCTTTGATCTCTTTCATGCCGCAGGGTTCCAGCCCCCAGGCATGGTCGATCAGCAGTTCGGCATCAACGCCGAATTCCCTATATAAGATATCCTGATTGACGGTGCTGAAATAGGCCAGTTCGCCCATCGTATGGATGCCGTGCTTTTCTAGCCGCTTGACGGTGCCGGGGCCGGTCATCCAAAAGTCTGTGAGCCGCTTGTGATCCCAGAGGAGATAACGGAAACTCTCTTCATCCAGTTCGGCGATGCGGACCCCATCCTTGTCCGGCACAGCGTGCTTGGCGGTGATGTCCATTGCCAGCTTTGCCAAATATAGATTGGTACCAATCCCGGCGGTGGCTGTGATGCCAGTCGTATACAGCACTTCCAGGATCATTGTCATGGCAAGGTCGTGTGCTGTCATATTGTAGTGGGATAAGTACGAGGTGGCATCGATGAACACCTCGTCGATACTGTAAACCACGATGTCCTCCGGGGCAATATACTTGAGGTAGATGCCATAGATCTGCCGCGACACCTTTTCATAATATGCCATCCGAGGCGGTGCGACGAGGTAAGAGAGCTCGAGTGACGGGGCGGCGGCAAGGGATAAGGAATCATAGGAGGCAGAGGAGAAGGATGGCTTACCACCCTTATATACAGCTTTTCTCAGTCGTACCGCTTCCCTTAACCGATTCGCATTGACCTCTTTGACCTTCTGCACGACCTCGAATAGTCTGGCACGACCCGGAATGCCATAGGCTTTTAGGGATGGAGATACAGCAAGGCAGATGTTTTTTTCAGTGCGGGAGGAATCCGCCACGACCAGATTTGTGGTAAGCGGGTCGAGGTGTCGAGCGGCGCATTCCGCACTCGCGTAATAGCTTTTAAGATCTATTGCAAGAAATGTGCGTTGCATCGTGCGATTTCCTCCTCTCTATGTGTTCGTGTTATTTTGCTTTTTTCAGTTCATCTATCTCTTTCTGAAGCCGGTCAATTTCCTCGTTCTGCTTTTGGAAGATTTCTTCATTTGTTTTGACGCTCTGATTATAGGCTAGTGCGAGAGTCATCAGAGCCAGACGAAGATCCTCATCTGGAATTTCTGAACACGCTTTCGCCATTTCATCTCGGTTAACGATACCGCCGAGACTGCTGAGTTTTTCTATCAAAGTCATGATGCTCCTCCTATTTATTGCGTTGCCCGTTCCACGAACCATCGGCCTAACCGACCATTGAAGCGTGGATCGAGGTGTTCAAAGAACAAGTGCTTCTCCTGCCCTTGGATGAGTACGGTGAAAGACCGCAAAAAATAGGTTGCTATGTACAGAAGTGTGCGGTAATATGTGCCGTAACTGAGGATGTGAATCTCAGTTGGGAAGGATGGTAGCATTATAGAAAAATTGAAAGAAATGCTGGAGGAGTATTTGAAGAAAACGGAACCAGAGTATTATCCGCCAGTATTGTAAAATAGCAAAATGCTCAGATCCCCCACAAAGGATCTGAGCATTTCCAATACAAGCTATTTCTTCTGTAATTTCAGCACGTCCTCAAGAGAAAGGC
>UMCB01011497.1_pt1 | contig 24226 bp, 20 predicted proteins | sample 1964151 | NCBI WGS metagenome assembly UMCB01 (sample SAMEA4835960, study PRJEB28245) | human gut metagenome | biome: gut microbiome; material: fecal sample | place: Denmark | collected 2008
CCGGAATGAGCGGATCGGATGTGATCGTGGCTATCAATAAAGACCCCAGGGCCCCTATTTTCCAGGTGGCCGATTATGGGGTGGAGGGCGACCTTTATAAGGTCCTTCCGCCCCTGATCGAAGTGCTGAAAAAGCGATAAGCACATTTTTCATAAAGCGGCACTATAAAGTAAAGATGAAAACATAGGACCCCAAAGCACAAAAAAGCTCTACGTAACGAGCAAAAGCACACGCTTACGCTTTTTGGACAGATGGAGGCCGGCACACTGAGCTGGAGTAATACCGTTCAAGGCGGAGTGTGGGCGGACGAAGTTGTAGAAAAAGATGAACATGGAAATGAGGTTGTTAGCGGAAGCAAAAGAGGAAAAGCTCTGCTTGGTTTTGTACCATGCCTTGAACTGCTTGTTGAAACACTCAATGAGGTTATTGGTAATGTCGTCGTGAAAACTCTCCACACGGATATGCTGGCCCCCATGCAGCGTCTTAACGGGCATCTGATAGGCAAAGTAGCGGTCGCTCACAATGGTCCGTGGTGTTCCCATCGGCTTCACGGCGTCCAGTATAATAAAAGCCTGTGGACTGTCCCTGTGGCGATCAAGATGGAAGCCAAGGACAAAGCGAGTCTTGCTGTCCAGAATGAGCCAAAGGTAGTATTTCTTGCCCTGTATCTTAACGACAGGTTCATCGGCGTGCCACTCGTCAGAGTTGAAATTGAGCGCCGGAATGAGTTGTATCGCAATGTTTTGGAACATCGGGGCGAGGTGGGTACACCAGTTGCTAATGGTCGTGTGAGATACCCGGATATTCATTACGGTACGCAAAATCAGAGCGATATTGCGGAACGGGTTCTTGCCCAGGTAGAAGATGGTTAAGGCCATGAGAATCACATGGACCGGATAGCGCATCCGATTAAAATCTGTCTTTCCAAAGAGTTTGGATATGGACGGAACTGAAATAGCTGTAGGCTTTGGTACAAAAACGGAGTGCCTACATTTCCTGTTCGTGCAGGAATAGTGGATGTAGTGTTCACGGTTATGATGCACATACATCGCTTTCCCACAAACAGGATAGGTTGGATGTTCTCTTGTCCGGGGGCGCCCGATTGATTCGTAGGGATGGTTTTCAGCCCACTGATGCCGACATTTCTTGCACGGATACTTTTGACACCCATGGACATTTTCTCCGTTGGACATCTTCTCCGTAGCGAAAAAGGTCCGTTTTGTTGTTGCACTTCGGGCAACTTATTTGATACAATTTTGCCATGAGGACTCGTCTCCTTTCTGAGGGTACATGTGTTTGTGGTAAAACCATTGTACCAGAAGGGCTGACGGGTCCTCAACTTTCATTTAACTTTACAGTCCGCATAAAGCAATCAGGAGGAATCATTATGAAAGAACTGTATGTAGTCAACTGCTGCCGTACCGCCATGGGCTCCTTCGGCGGCTCTCTCACCAATATCTCTTCCGCGGAGCTGGGTGCCGTGGTGGTGAAGGAGGCGCTGAACCGCGCCGGGGTGAAGCCGGAGCAGGTAGATGAGGTCATGTTCGGTAACGTGCTCACCGCCGCTCAGGGCCAGAATGTGGCCCGGCAGGTGGCCGTAAAGGCCGACATCCCCTACTCTGTCACCGCCTATACCGTAGGCATGGTTTGCGGCTCCGGCATGAAGTCCATGATCGAGGCCGCCCGCACCATCCTGGCCGGCGATGCTGACATCATCGTGTGCGGCGGTACCGAGAGTATGTCCGCCGCACCCTACGCTCTGCCCGCTGAGCGCTGGGGTGCCCGCATGGGCGACAAGAAGGTTGTGGACACTATGATCAAGGACGGTCTGTGGGATGCCTACAACAACTACCACATGGGTACCACCGCCGAGAACATTGCAGATGTGTGGGGCATTACCAGGGAGGAGATGGACGCCTTTGCTGTATCCTCTCAGAACAAGACCGAAGCCGCCCAGAAGGCTGGCCGCTTTGACGATGAGATCGTGCCCGTCATGATCAAGAAGAAAAAGGAAATGGTGGAGTTTAAGGTGGACGAGTTCCCCAAGGCCGGCGTCACCATGGAGGGCATTGCCAAGCTGAAGGGCGCCTTCCCCGTGGGCCCCGAGGGAGTGGAGGACGAGATCGTCCACACCTTCAACGCGACCCAGGTCCATGCGGACGACGCCCACAAGCACGTCCAGCGTGTCACTGCCGCCAGCTCCTCCGGCATCAATGACGGCGCCGCCGCCATCGTATTGGCCTCTGGCGAGGCCGTGGAGAAGTACGGCCTGAAACCCATGGCCAAGCTGATCGGCTGGGGCCAGGGCGGTGTGGATCCCAAGATCATGGGCGTGGGCCCTGTACCTGCCTGCCGTCAGGCCATGGCCAAGGCCGGCGTGAGCATTGCGGACATCGATCTGGTGGAAGCCAACGAGGCCTTTGCCGCTCAGTCTATCGCCGTGGCCCGTGAGTTGGGCTTTGACATGAAGAAGGTCAATGTCAACGGCGGCGCCATCGCTCTGGGCCACCCTGTGGGCGCTTCCGGAGCCCGTATCATCGTCACCCTGCTCCACGAGATGGTCAAACGGCCTGAGGCCAAGCGGGGCCTGGCCACCCTGTGCATCGGCGGCGGCATGGGCGTTGCCTCCGTGTTTGAAAAGTGCTGAGGAATACGGATATGGGTTTTGTGAAGTTGGAGAAGCAGGGTCATGTGGGAATCGTGACCATTGACCGACAGGAGGCGCTAAACGCACTGAACAGCCAGGTGCTGAGCGATCTGGACGCAGTCATTGATCAAGTTGCTGCTGACGATGAGATCTACGTAATGATTCTGACCGGAGCGGGCCGCTCTTTTGTGGCGGGCGCCGACATCGGCGAGATGAAGGGTTTCTCTTCCAGCGACGGCAAGAAGTTTGGCGTCTATGGCGGCAGCGTATTCCTAAAGCTTGAGAACATGGCCAAGCCCGTCATCGCCGCCATCAACGGTTTCGCTCTGGGCGGCGGCTGCGAGCTGAGCATGGCCTGCGACATCCGTCTGGCCAGCGAGAAGGCCAAGTTCGGCCAGCCGGAGGTGGGGCTGGGCATCACTCCCGGTTTTGCCGGTACTCAGCGTCTGCCCCGTATCGTGGGCATCTCCAAGGCCATGGAGTTGATCCTCACCGCCAAGGTCATCAAGGCTGAGGCGGCCAGAGCTATCGGCCTGGTCAGCGCGGTCTATCCTGCTGAGGAGCTGATGGACAAGGCCATGGAGCTGGCCAACGCCATCTGCGCCAACGCTCAGATCGCGGTGCAGGAGTCCAAGCGGTGCATCCGCATGGGCATGCAGACCGACATTGCCACTGGTTCTGCCTTCGAGGCCGAAGCTTTCGGCGTCTGCTGCGGCACCGCCGACAAGGACGAGGGCATGGGCGCATTCCTGGAGAAGCGAACGGAGAAGCATTTCCGGAATCAGTAAGAAGATAACGAGCGCTGCTGCCGCATCCCAGCCGCCCAACGGGGAGGACGGAGCGATGGCCGCAGAAAGAGGCGAGAGAGCACCTCTGTGCAAAACGCGAGTATAGCACAGAGGCCCTCTCCGGCCCGAACTATTTCATACCATCTATCTGGAGGGTTAATATGAGTGCTAAGATCGTAGTTATCGGCAGCGGTACTATGGGACTGGATATTGCCCAGGCCTTTGCCAAGAAGAACTTTGATGTGGTTGTCCGTGACATCAAGGAGGAGATTATAAACGCAGCCCAGACCCGCTTGAACAAGGGCCTGGACAAGCTGGTGGCAAAAGGTAAGATGGACGAGGCTGCCAAGGCTGACCTGTTGAGCCATATGACCTTTACCACGGATCTGAGTCTGGCCGCCGACGCCGACCTGGTGGTGGAAGCTGCCGTGGAGAACCTGGAGATCAAGAAGAGCATCTTTGCCGAGCTGGACAACATTTGCAAGCATGAGACCATTTTGGCCACAAATACATCGTCTATCTCCATCACCGCCATCGCCGCTGCTACCAAGCGCCCCGACAAATTCATCGGCATGCACTTCTTCAACCCCGCCACCGTGATGAAGCTGGTGGAGGTCATCCGGGGCGCCCACACCTCCGACGAGACCTATCAGGCGGTCCATGACCTCTCCGTGGCCATCGGCAAGGAGCCTGTGGAGGTGAACGAAGCCCCTGGTTTCGTGGTGAACAAAATCCTCATTCCCATGATCAATGAGGGTGTTGAACTGCTGTACACCGGTGTGGCCTCCGCCGAGGGCATCGACACCGCCATGAAGCTGGGCTGCAACCACCCCATGGGTCCCCTGGCTCTGGGCGACCTGATCGGTCTGGACGTTTGCCTGGCCATCATGGATACACTGTACAACGAGACTCACGATCCCAAGTACCGTGCCTCCCTGCTGCTGCGGAAAATGGTTCGCGCCGGCAAGCTGGGCCGAAAGACCGGTGTGGGCTTCTTCCGGTACTAAAGTTTTCCATAAAAACAACAGAGGCGCTGCCGCAAATGCGGTAGCGCCTCTGTTGTTTTTATCAGGAATTCGCCATGTGGATTTTCAGGTGATCGAAGCGCTGGACGCCCCGGGGGAAGGTGATGGCAGGAACGCCGAAGATCAGGGGACACTGGAGGAAGTGATCCTCGGGGATGCCCAGCCGGGTCCGCACATCGGGCAGCTTTTTTAGGGCAGCCCCAGCAAAGGAGGCCACTACGGTGCCCAGACCGTAGGCGTTGAAGAGCAGTTCGGCATAGCTCATGGCAATACTGGTGTCCACCACCCAGTCGCCCCGGGTCATGGCCGCGTGAATGAGCAGCACGTTAGGGGCCCCCCGGAAAATCACGTCCTTACCATGGTCCATGCCCTTTTTCACCAGAGCGAAGTCCCTGGCGTTGAAGCCTTCAGGGTAGATGCCCTGCTCGGCGTTAGCCTGTACCCGCTCCCAGAAGTAGGTTTTAAACCGGGCAAAGGCCCCCTTGTCAGGGAAGGTGGTGAACTCCACTTGCTGGTGGCAGCCGCCGCTGGGGGCGTTGCCCACAATGCTGAGAATATGCTCCAGAGTGGCCCGGGGCACGTCCTCGTCCTTAAAGTTGCGGCAGGTACGGCGGGTGAGCATCAGGGTCTCCACAGCCTGGGGGGAGGGACGGTCGGCGGTGAGGACGCTGTCCGCGGGATCCTTGCCACAGATGCTCAGAGCGCCGGTGGGGCAGACTGCCATACATCTCTGGCAGGCCCAGCAGCTATGCCAACTGTCGCTGGGGTCGGACTGGCTCATTACTGGATATCCTTCCTGGTTTTTGACCATGGCGTGGGTCCAGCAGATTTTGGTACAAAGTCCGCACTTGGTGCATTTGTTGTAGTCTACTTTCAGGCAGGCCTGTGCTGCGGTCAGACGCATAGGAATCAATCCTTTCCTTTGTAAAAGATAATATGCCTTCCCCCTCGACTCCAAAAGAGACGAGGGGGAAGCTTTTACTTCATATTGGCGCGTTTGCGGGAAACGGTGGCATTGCTGACAGAAAGTGCGGCCGCAGCCTCCTGCGCAGAACCATACCGGCTGAGCGCGTCGGAGATGATCTCGCTGTCCCAGCGGCGCTGCATCTCGCTGAACTGGAGGGCGGCGGGAGCGTCCTGGGGATTCTGAAATTCCGCAGGCAAATCCTCGGGGAAGATGACATCCCCCTCGGACATGATGTAACTTCGCTCCACCACATTGGCCAGCTGACGCAGGTTACCAGGCCAGCTGTGGAGAAGAAATAAGCTCATCACGTCGGGGGAGAAGCGCTTTTCCTTGCCGTATCGGGTGATGGACTGCGCTAAGAAAAATCCCGCATAGCGTTCGATATCTTGGTCACGGTTGCGCAGGGAAGGAATCTGCAGTTCGATGACATTGATGCGCCAGTAAAGATCTTCGCGGAATTTCTTCTCCTGGATCATCTTCTGCAGATCCTGATTGGTGGCGCATATGATGCGCACATCGGCATTGACCACCTTGCTGCCACCTACCGGAATAAACCGTTTGTTCTCAATCACGTCCAGGAATTTAGCCTGGGCACTGAGGGGAAGATCGCCGATCTCATCCAGGAAGAGCGTGCCGCCATTGGCCATCTCGAACAAGCCCTTGCGACCTTGAGGGCCGGCGCCGGTAAAGGCACCCTTCTTGTAGCCAAACAGTTCGGACTCAATCAGGTTGTGGGGAATGCTGGCGCAGTTAATAGAGACAAAGGGACCGTGACGGCGGCTACCCACCTCGTGGATATAGCGGGCAAACACGCTTTTGCCGGTGCCGGATTCACCACGGATCAGTACGGAAAGATCCTGCCAGCCGGAACGGACGGCATCCTGGATGAAGAGACTCATCTCGGGGGATACGCCAAAGAAGATAAAATCTTTGTTCCCCACATGAATGTGCTGCTTCCTGCGGCAGATCTCCTTGCGCCGCTGCATGGTCTCCTGGCTGAAGTGAATCTGGGTAATGCTGGCATAAAAGATACCCTTACCTACAACGTCGCTGATAGGCGCAATCATAGTCTGACGCTGCTTACCGGAAGCGGTCAAATATTCCAGCACAATGGGACGGCCCTTGACTCCAGCTAGCTTGTATCCGGCCCTGTACATGGAGGTGGTCAGAAAGTTAGCGGGGGAAGCGGAGCTGTCGTCTGATTCACCCTGGTACCGCTTGGCAATACACTCCAACTCCTGATCTACCACACAGATCCGATTAGGGATCACATCTAAGATCATAAAGAACTGCTGTTGGGTGAGACGACCGGCCGCATTCTCCTGCTGGGTGTGGGAGGTAATAACGGAAATGGTGTTATGGCCATCCTGAGGGGTAATGTATTTGTGGATCAGCCGGGTAGCGGTACTTTGGCTTACCTGCAGGGCCGCGGCCAATTTGCGGGTGGAGGGATACCGACGGTATTGGCTTTGAATAAATCGGCGCTCCCGTTCCTCGATGCGCTGGGTATAGGTGCTGGAGGAGGACGAGGTTCTCTGGGAGCCGAAGAGCCCTCTAGCTGCAGAGAGAGGAATTTGCATATCCCGGGCCATAAAAAGCATCTTTTCCACGGTGTTCTTCAGCTGGCGTACGTTGCCCGGCCAGTCATACTCCCGCAGGAACTGCTTGAGTTCCGGAGTAAAGCGTAGGTCGGTACCATTGTACTCGTTGTAGGAATTGCGGAAGTGGTTGGCAATATAGAGAATGTCATCGGGCCGCTCCCGCAAGGGGGGGATGCGGAGTTCTACGGTATTTAAGCGCCACAGCAGATCCTCACGGAAGGTGCCCTGATGTACCAGTTCGCTGAGATCTTTGTTGGTGGCCGCCAGAATACGCACGTCAATAGGACGGTATTCCTGCCCACCCACAGGGAGGATGCTCTGGCTCTCCACCGCGGTAAGGATCTTGGCCTGCAGATCCAGAGGCATATCGCCTATCTCGTCCAGTAGCAAAGTACCGCCATTAGCCAGCTCAAAGAGACCCTTTTTCCCTTGGGGGGAGGCGTTGGTAAACGCATAGGGCGCATAGCCAAAAAGCTCGGACTCCAGAAGCTCCTTGGCAATGGCCGCGCAGTTGACCACCAGGAAGGGGCCATTGCGGCGGTGGCTTAGACGGTGGATGTACTCTGCCAGCATGGTCTTGCCCGAACCGGACTCGCCCAGCAGGAGCATAGGCAGCTCGCTGGGGGCACACCGTTCGCAGCCGCGGAGCACTGGCTCCATCTGGGGGGAGCAGGAGAGGAAACGGTGACCGGTGGTCCCCTGTGGGGAGTCCTGTTTGCAGTCGAAGTAGAGGTCATAGCTCTGCTCCTCCCGCTGCACGCTTACTACAGAATAGATGGACTTGTCAGTCTCTCCTGAGATATACTTTTGAAAAAAGAGGTAGTTGGCCCCATCTATGGTGATGCGGTAGATATCTTGGATTCCGGGCTCCTGGGAGAGGAGGTCTCCCTGTTCCCAGGTCGAAGCCATCAGAATCCCGTCCTTGTCCTCCATCTGCATATCCGAAGAAAGCTTCAGTATAGTCTGGGCTGCCTGGTTGGCGTACAGAACGGTATAGTCATCCCGTATGGCGTAGACCGGATTAGGAAGCTGCTCCAGGATAGCGGAGAGCATCTCTTTTGGCAGGTGGATAAAAATGTTTCGGTTAATCATAGCCTTACTCCTTTGCGGACGAAAGCGAGACGACCAAGAGACGGTTTTATTTAGAATATCACAGATTTTATTTGGTTTCAAGCGAAAAAGTTAATTAAAAATACAAGAATGTGCAAAAAGATGGCCGGGTGAACCATTTATGAAAATGTGATGTGCAGCAGTTTTTAAAAATGGTTCGCGTACATAGCGGATAAAGAAAAAATAGAAATTAATGGAAAATAAATAAGGCGGATAATTCATAAAATGAGTAAAAATGATATTTTTTTAACAAAAATAGAATGAGTTCAGAAATTTGGCATGCAGGATGCTAGATGTATTATGACGAGACGACCGCACGCACAAAAATATTTTAGAGAAATCAAGAAAGGAAATGACTATGAAGGCATTGGATGGCGTGACAATCATTGATTTTACGCAACGGCACGCGGGCAGCGTGGCTACCATGATCCTTGCAGATTTCGGCGCCAAAGTGATCAAGGTGGAGCGGGCAGACCATCCTGACCCCGCCCGCGAATGGGCCCCCATGCAGAATGGACACAGTGTCTATTTCACCTATCTAAACCGGGGAAAAGAAGGTGTGTGTGTAGACTACCCTACCGAAGCCGGCAAGCAGGTGATCCTGGACTTGGTCAAGAACGCCGATGTAGTCTGTGAGAACCTGCCCGTGGGCGAGATGGAGAAGTATGGTTTGGACTATGAGTCCCTGAGGGAGATCAAGCCGGACCTGATTTACGCCTCGCTTTCTCCCTTCGGCTTAACCGGTCCCCGGAAGAACAAGAGAGCGGACGACCTAACCATTCAGGCTATCGGCGGCTACATGGATCGCACCGGCTTTGCCGACGGTCCCGCCACCCCCGTGGGCTGCCGGGTGTCCAACCACATCAGCGCCGCCTATCTGGCCACCAGCATCAACCTGGCGCTGATCCACAAGTACAAGACCGGCCAGGGCCAGATGATCGACCTATCCGAGTTGGACTGCCTGTTCGCCATGATGGAGACCGGCCCCTGGGTGTACAACATCAACGGCAAGGTGCTGCCCCGCACCGGCAACTCCTATCCCGCCATCTCTCCCTACGATACCCTGAAGGCCGAGGATGGTTTCCTGTCCGTGGGCATCTCCACCGACTGCCAGTGGCAGAAGTTCTGCGAGGCTCTGGGCATGACCGACCTGGCTCAGAACGAGCTGTACATGACCAATGAGTCCCGTGGCGACCACTATATGTGTGGCCTGAAGGACGAGTTGGAGGCCGTTACCTCCAAGCGGGAGAAGTTTGAGATGGAGGCCACCCTGCGGGAGGCCAAGCTGCCCTGCGCGGCGGTGTACACCGTGGCGGACGCCATGGCCAGCGAGCACATCAAGGTGCGCGAGATGCTGGTGGAGGTGGAGGATGCCGGTGCGGGCAAGGTGACTATCCCCGGCACCACCGTCAAGTTGATGAAGACCCCCGGCAGCGTCGAGAAGGGCGCTCCCCTAATGGGAGGCGATACCCACGCGGTGCTCAGCGCCCTGGGCTATGACGAGGCCAAACTCCAGCAGCTGAAGGTGGATAGCGTAATCTGTGAAGCCTGAGACGATATATTGAAAAGTAATCGCACAGCTCTGTTTTGACAGAGGTGCTGAAGAAAGGATTCGGCAACAATATGAAAATCTTGGAAGGCGTTACCGTTATTGATTTTACCCAGGCGTACAGCGGCCCCTTCTGCGCCATGCAGTTGGCAGACTTTGGTGCGCGGGTCATTAAGGTTGAGCGTGCGGGGGTAGGCGATCAGTCCCGTGAGTGGACTCCCTTCCGCAACAACTACAGCGGCTATTATTCCTCCATTAACCGCAACAAGGAAAGCTTGTCTCTGGACATCTCCTCCGAAGAGGGCCAAAAGATCATCAAGACCCTGGTAAAGGATGCCGATATCGTTCTGGAAAACTTCAAATGCGGCACCCTGACCAAAATGGGTCTGGACTATGACGCTCTGAAGGAGATCAACCCCGGCATCATCTTTGCCTCCCTGTCCGGCTTTGGTCAGTCCGGCCCCTTCAAGAAGCTGGCGGCCTATGACAATGTGGTGCAGTCCATGTGCGGTATCATGGACATTACCGGCTATCCCGACGGGGATCCCTGCCGAGTGGGCCCCGGCATCGGCGACAGCTTTACCGGCCTGCTGCTGTGCAACGGCATCCTGATGACATACCTGCACAAGCTCAAGACCGGCGAGGGCCAGAACCTAAACATCGCCATGCTGGACGCTCTGTTCGGCATTGAGGAGAACGCTATCCTTTACAAGTCCGTTCTGGATCAGAACCTGACCCGCATGGGCACCCGCAACGCCATGTTTGCCCCCTACGACGTATTTACTTGCACGGACGGCCTCTATACTGTGGCGGTGACCTGCGACGAGGACTTCGCCCGCTTCTGCAACGCCATCGGCAAACCCCGTCTGGCCGGCGACGACCGCTTCTACACCAACGCTGATCGTCTGGCCAACTATGACGCTCTGATGGCTGAGATCACCCCCTTCTTCGCCAACAAGACCCGGGCCGAGGTGGACGAGATCATGACCGTGGCTCAGGTGGCCGGCGGCTCGGTGCAGAACGTGCCCGAGATCGTCCATGACGAGCAGATCAACGCCCGGGAGATGCTGTGGGAGATCGACGATCCCGGCATCGGCGCCCATAAGAACATGGCTAACCCCATGAAGATGAGCCTGACTCCTCCATCGCTGAAAAATGGTGCGCCTCTCTTGGGGCAGGATACAAATCGCATTCTAGAAGAATTGGGCTATACATCAGAAGCAATTGCCCAGCTTCGTGAGGCAGGTGTTATATAGAGGCAGGTGTTCAATAGGCACTAGGGCACGAAAAGTTGAGAGAGTGAGGAGAAATTACCATGTTAAAGAAATTTACACAGGGAGTCAATCACAAATTGCTTTGGCCAGCACTCATCCTGCTAGTAATTATAACGGTGATTAGCGTTGCCACCCCTGAGCAATTTGTAAATACACTTTTAGCAGTTCAAAAAACTTCTATCTCTTATCTTGGCGGTACGGCCAGCCTCGTTTCCCTGATGTGTGTTATCACAGTTTTGGCTATCTATTTCTCCCCACTTGGCAAGATCAAGTTGGGAGGCAAGGATGCCAAACCGATGATGAACAAGTGGAACTGGTTTGCGATCACGCTATGCACAACAATTGCAACTGGTTGTGTATATTGGGGGATTGTGCAACCAATTTTGCATGTGAATGAACCACCTATTATGTGGAGCGTAGAGCCCAATAGCCCTCAGGCAATTGTCAAGACCATGTCTACCATCTTCCTCCAGTGGACAGCACAGCCCTATGGTATTTATGCCCTGCCAGCTATCATATTTGCATTTGTCTACTTCAACATGAAACAGCCGTATGGTATTGTTTCCACCCTGGTGCCGGTACTTGGTGAGAGCCGCTGCAAGAAATGGTTTACTGGCATTTCCTCGGTGCTGCTGTTTGTAAATGTATGTGCCATGTGTGCATCTCTGGCTCAGGGTATGTTTAACCTCTCTGGCGCCGCTAAATATCTGCTGAACTGGGAAACTACCACTGCGCTTCTCATTTCTATAGGCTGTCTGTTTGTGCTGCCAGCCATCGTCTCATCTATTTCTGGTATCCTATCCGGAATCCGTATGCTCTCCGATTTGAATATGCGGTTATATGTTATTCTAGTTATCTTTCTGATCTGTACTACGAACATCCCCTATGTTCTTAATTTGGGTATTGAGGGATTTGGAGAGTTTATTCATACCTATTTCCAGCAATCTCTTGCGACTGGTGTAGCTTCAGGAGATACTTTTTTCCCGGATTGGATCAACTACAACTTTGCCGTGTGGATGTCTGCAATTTGTTTTGCTCCAGTGTTCATGGGTTCTATTTGCCGTGGCCGCACACTCCGCGAGGTAATTCAGGTAATTTTCTTTGGACCTGTGATTTTTTCTGTGGTTTGGATGACCTTCCTCTCCGGTACTGCAATTTATCAGGATATTGCCACTGGTATGAGCCTGACTGAGGCTATGTATGAACTGGGACAAAATACTCTCCCCTATAAGCTCTTTGATACCCTTCCCTGGCCTCAGGTTTCGACCGCACTTTACCTGATTGCCATTGTTATCTCCTTTGTTACCTATACCGATTCTTCCTTGACTGCTATGAGCACTTTAGCCTGTACCCATGCTGGCGATGAGGGAGACCAAGTCAAGGAGAATCCGTATACCGGGGCCTTTGTTAAAATCGTTCTGGGTGGCGTACTGATTTTGCTGACCAGCATCATGGTTTCTGTGGCTAATGTGGATGGAGCACGTATTTTGGCCAACCTGTCTGGCTGGGTCTGTATGATCATCGAAATTATCCTGATGATAGGAGCATTTAAGTTAATGAAAAATCCGGAAAAGTACAACTATGTCGAAAATGGCAGGCCAGATGATGCAGATACGCCCCCCAAGAAAGTAAAGATCGATTGGAAAGCACTGCTCATACCTGGCTATACAAAATAAAGGAGCCTGTATATCATGCAACCACTGAACGGGATCCGCATTTTAGATTTGACGACGATCAACCCATTCACTGATACAGAGTTTTCCGATTATGGAGCGGAAGTTATCAAGGTGGAACGCCCAGGAATCGGTGATACCATCCGGGATTATCCTCCCTTTATTGACAGTATCAGCGCCTATCACTGTTACACCGACCGGGGTAAGAAGAGCATTACCCTGAACCTGAAGGACGATCAGGGTAAGGAGATCCTCAGACACCTGGTGAAGGATGCCGATGTACTGGTGGAGAACTTCAAGAACGGAACTATGGAAAAGATGGGCCTGGGTTTTGAGGAACTCTCCAAGATCAATCCCGCCCTGGTGTATGGCAAGCTTTCCTCTTATGGCTCTGTGGGGCCACAGAGGGATTACATCGCCTACGATATCGCCGTCCAGGCTCAAAGCGGAATTATGGACGCCACAGGCTATCCCGACGATGAACCCTCCCGGGTGGGCTGCTACGTCAGCGACCACCTGTCCTGTACTTACCTGGGCACAGCTATCGTGCTGGCGCTCTACCACGCCAAGAAGACGGGCAAGGGCCAGCGGGTGGAGGTCTCCATGCTGGACTCGGTGGTAAGCGTTATGGGAGAGAAGGTAGCTACCCTAAACTGCGGAGAAAACGCGTCCCGCACTGGACATCTCCACGACGCCTGGGCCCCCTACGATATTCTGCCCTGCGCCGACGGCTGGGTGGCCCTGGCCGTTACTGCGGACAGCCAGTGGGCCGCCTTCTGCCAGGCTTTCGGCAAGCCTGAGTGGGCGGAGGCCTATCCTACCAATGACAGCCGCCGGACTGCCTATCTGGAGAGCCTGCGGCCCCAGCTGGAGGCCCTCCTGTCCAATGTAACCCGCGCCGACTTTGACAGCCGCTGTGCAGCCGCCGGCGTGCCCGCCGGACCGGTGAACACCATGGAGGAGGCCATTGAGAGTGACCACCTGAAGGCCCGCAATATGCTGCCCACCGTGGTGGACCAGCGGGTGGGCGATGTGCTCACCGTGGGCAAGGTCATCAAGTATAACGGGGCGCTGGAGGATAATTTCACCACCGCTCCGCTGCTGGGCCAGAACAACGACGAGATCCTGGGCGCCTACTACACCAAGGAAGAACTGGCCAAGTTCCAGGCCGACGGCGTGGTCTAAGGAGGTGCGGACATGGAAAAAGTGCTGAGCGATATTAAGGTGCTGGACCTGACCTGCGGCCTTCCCGGCGCTATCTGCACCATGAATCTGGGAGACTGCGGCGCGGAGGTTATCAAGGTGGAACTGCCCGCTGGCGATCCCGCCCGTACCCGCGGCCCCCTGAAAAACGGCGCCAGCGCCCTGTTTGCCGGACTGAACCGCAACAAGAAGGGCCTTTGCCTGGACTACAATACCCCCCAGGGCGCGGAGCTGCTGCACAAGCTGGCGGCTACCTGCGACGTGGTGGTGACCAACGGCGCTGACGTGCTGGACTATGAGACCGCCAAGGGCCTGAATCCCGGCGTGATCTACGCTTCCATCACTGGCTTCGGTGAGCAGGGCCCCCTGAAGGACCACCAGGCCGACGATCTTATCATCACCGCCATGAGCGGCATGATGGACCGCACCGGCCGTCGTAGCGAGCCCCCCATGATGCCCGGCGTGGACTTCGGTGGCTCTTACAGCGGCGTGGCCCTGCTGTCCGGCATCGTGATGGCCCTTTTCAACAAGTTGACCACCGGAGAGGGCGCCAAGATAGAGGTATCCGTGCTGGACTGCATCTTCTATATGCTGGAGCTGTTCGTCATGAACTACTCCATCGACGGAAAGATCGTTCCCAAAAACGGCAACCAGGACACCGAAGTGGCCCCTCTGGGCACCTTTGCCGCCCAGGACGGCTATGCCGCAATCGCCATCAGTTCCGAGGGCCAGTGGAAGAAGTTCTGCGCCTTGGTGGGCGCCAAGCAGCTGGGGGACGACCCCCGTTTTGCCGACAACGCTACCCGGCTGGCTCACCTGGATGAGCTGATCGAGGAGATGGGCAAGATCACCGGCGCCTGGAAGAAGGATGAGCTGGTGGCCGCCATGGGCGGCAATAAGCTGGCCGGCGGCGCCCTCAAGTCTGTCAGCGAGATCATCGACGACCCCCAGATCCGGGCGGCCGAGATGATCGTGGACGGTCAGGACCCTGTCCTGGGCAGCCTGTACCGGGTGGGTACGCCCATGAAGCTGGGCGGCACCCCCCTGGACGTGACCGCTATGCCTGCTCCCGGACTGGGAGAGCATACCGACGAGATCCTCAGCGCCCTGGGCCTGTCCGGCACGGAAGTGGACGGGCTGAAAGCGGTCGGGATCGTTCGTGCACATACATCTACAGTACAGTAAGGAGTGCAAATCAAAATATGAAAGCCATTGTTTGTGTAAAGCAGGTTCCCGACACCTCTGGCAAGGTGGCGGTCAATCCCGATGGTACCCTGAACCGGGCCTCTATGCAGACCATCACCAACCCCGACGACATGAACGCCGTGGAGGCCGCTCTGCGTCTGAAGGACGAGACCGGCTGCAAGGTGATCGTGGTCACCATGGGTCCTCCTCCTGCCGAGGGTATGCTCCGTGAGCTGCTGGCCATGGGCGCCGACGAGGCTGTGCTGGTGTCCGCCCGTGAGTTCGGCGGTTCCGACACCTATGCTACCTCTCAGATCCTGTCCGCCGCCATCAAGAAGATCGGCCTGGACAAGGACGACGTGATCTTCTGCGGCCGTCAGGCCATCGACGGCGACACCGCTCAGGTGGGGCCCCAGATCGCCGAGAAGCTGGGCCTGCCCCAGATCTCCTATGTGGCCGACGTGGTCCGGGAGGGCGATCTGGTGGTGTGCAAGCGTATGCTGGAGGACGGCTACATGGTGGTGGAGACCACCACTCCCTGCCTGCTGACCTGCATCAAGGAGCTCAACGATCCCCGCTATATGACCATGCAGGGCATCAGCGAGTGCTACGAGAAGCCCTTCACCGTCCTGGACTTTGAGGCTCTGAAGGACGATCCCCTTATCGACCTGACCACCATTGGCCTCAAGGGTTCTCCCACCAACATCTTTAAGTCCTTTACACCCCCCCAGAAGGGCACCGGCATGATGCTGGAGGGCAGCGGCAAAGAAACCACCGACAAGCTGGCCGGTATTCTGGCCGCCAAGCACGTGATCTAATCGAAAGGAGCACCTGAATCATGGGAACTTATAACAGTGCGGATATTGCCGCCTTTAAAGATGTATGGGTATTCTGCGAGCAGCGCCAGGGCGTGATGATGCCCACCAGCTACGAGCTGATCTCCGAGGGCCGCAAGCTGGCCGATGAGCTGGGCGTAAACCTGTGCGGCCTGCTGGTGGGTGACAACGTGGAGCACCTGGCCAAGGACCTGGGCGGCCACGGCGCCGACAAGGTCTACCTGTGTGAATCTCCTCTGCTGAAGGACTACACCACCGACGCCTACACCAAGGTGGTGGCCGACGCTGTCCAGGCCTACAAGCCTGAGATCATGCTCTTCGGCGCCTCCAACATCGGCCGCGATCTGGCTCCCCGCTGTGCCGCCCGTCTGCACACCGGCCTGTGCGCCGACTGCACCCACCTAGATGTGGATGTGGCCAAGTATGTGGAGTTCCTGCGTGAGAGCTCCACTCTGGACGTGGACGGCACCAACTGGGATATGGCCAACCGTGACCTGAAGATGACCCGTCCCGCCTTCGGCGGCCACCTGATGGCTACCATCATTTGCCCCCGCTTCCGTCCCGCCATGGCCACCGTCCGTCCCGGCGTGATGAAGAAGAACGCCTATGACGAGGCCAAGGCCAACGCCGTGGAGATCATCCACCCCGAGGTTACCCTGGGCGAGGCCGACCTGCACACCCGTGTCCGCGAGATCGTCAAGGAGACCCGCAAGCTGGTGGACCTGACCGGCGCCGACGTGGTGGTGTCCGTGGGCCGCGGCATCTCCTCCAACATTGAGAAGGGCATCAAGCTGGCGCATGAGCTGGCTGAGGTCCTGGGCGGCGTGGTTGGTTCCTCCCGTCCCGTGGTGGATAATGGCTGGATGACCGCCGACCACCAGGTGGGCCAGACCGGCAAGACCGTTCACCCCCGCCTCTACATTGCCCTGGGCATCTCCGGCGCCATTCAGCACCAGGCCGGTATGCAGGATTCCGAGCACATCATCGCCGTGAACAAGAATTCCGGCGCTCCCATCTTCCAGGTGGCCGACTACGGCATCTGCGGCGACCTGTTCAAGGTGGTTCCCGAGATGATCGCGTCTTTCAAGGCCGCCAAGGCCGAGGCCTGAGACGGGCAGAGTAATACAGGAGGTAAAAAACATGGCTTTTCAGCTGACAAAGACCCAGAAAATGGTCCAGTCCCTGGCCAAGGAGTTTGCAGATAAAGAACTGGCCCCCATTGCGGCCGAGATGGACAAAAATGAGCGTATGGAGCCTGCCGTTCTGGAGAAGCTCGCCAAGATGGGCTTCATGGGCATCGGCGTGCCCAAGGAGTACGGCGGCGCCGGCTTCGGCATGATGGAGAAGTCCCTCATGGTAACCGAGCTGGCCAAGCAGTGCGCCAGCACCGCCGAGGTAATGGCCGTGCACACCATGGCCATTACCGGCATCATCAAGTACGGCACCCCCGAGCAGAAGGAGAAGTACCTGACCGGCTCCGCCAAGGGCTGGATCGCCGGCTTTGCCCTCACCGAGCCCAACGCCGGCTCCGACGCCGCCAATGTCCAGACCACCGCTGTGCTGGACGGCGACGAGTGGGTCATCAACGGCTCCAAGTGCTTCATCTCCAACATGGGCCCCAGCGAGGGCGACTTCGTCACCATCCTGGCCGTTACCGATCCCACCAAGGGCTACAGCGGCATGTCCACCATCATCGTGGACCGGGATACCCCCGGCTTCATCATTGGTAAGCGTGAGGAGAAGATGGGCATCCGGGCCGCCGACGTGTCCGAGCTGATCTTCGAGAACTGCCGCGTGCCCAAGAGCAACCTGCTGGGCAAGGAAGGCAAGGGCTTTAAGATCTTCATGGAGGCCCTGGACGGCGGCCGTAGCGGCATGGCCTCCCAGGCTCTGGGTATTGCCGAGGAGGCTCTGCGCCTGTCCAAGGATTACCTGAAGGTCCGCGTCCAGTTCGGCAAGCCCCTGGAGAAGCAGCAGGGCCTGCAGTGGTACATCGCCGACATGGCTACCAAGGTGTCCGCCGCCCGTGCGCTGATTTACGAGGCCGCCATGACCATGGATCGGGGCGAGAACTGCACCGAGATCGCCGCCATCGCCAAGTACTATGCCTCTGAGATCGCTGTGGAGGTCACCAACAAGGCCCTGCAGATCTACTCCGGCTACGGCTATATGCGGGACTACCCCCTGGAGCGTATGTACCGTGACGCCCGCATCGTGCCCATCTACGAGGGCACTTCCGAGATCCAGAAGAACATCATTGCCCGTGAGGAGCTGAAGAAATAAGGCAGCCTCCAGGCTCTGGAGAGCACCACGGTATAAACCGCGGTGCTCTCTGGTCATATTATGAAAGGAGGACTCTCCAATGGAACGAGTCGACCTGGCCAAGCTGCTGGTGGGTCAGCGGATGGAACCGAGGTATCTGGAATACAACTGGCGGGACATCGCCCTCTATGCCCTGGCGGTGGGCGCCAAGGCGGAGGATCTGATGTATACTTATGAGAAGGATCTGAAGGCGCTGCCCAGCTACGGCACCATTCCCTACTGGGGCACCGTCAACGTGCGCCCCTACCAGTGGATGCCCCTGCCAGCCTCTATGCTGGCCAATGAGATCATTAAGCCCACCATTTCTTTCCTAAATATGGATCATGAGCTGATTATGTACCGGCCCATCGACCCCATTAAGGGAACCTTCCAGTATCAGGATCGCATTACCGATGTATATGATCGAGGCGAGGGCAAGGGCGCCGTGGTCAAGACCCAAATTGACGTGCGGGACGAGGCGGGCAACCTGGTGTGCACCAACCGTTCCACCACCTTCTTCCATGAGGCCGGGGGCTTTGGCGGCCCGCCCATGCCCAAGAGCGATGTGGTCATTCCAGATCGGGCTCCCGACTATGAGGAGGAGGACTACATCAGCCCCGTGCAGCACCTGCTCTACCGGCTCACCGGCGACACCAATCTAATCCATGTGGACCCCGATTATGCCCGCAAGATGGGCCTTGAGAGCTCCTGTATGCAGGGCCTTTGCTCCTTCGGCTTCTCCTGCCGGATGGCCATCGGGGCTCTGATCCCCGGCCAGCCCGAGCGGATGCGCCGTATGGCGGCCCAGATGACCTCTGTCCTCTACCCGGGCACCCCGGTGAAGTTCCAGCTGTGGAAGATGGAGGAGGGGAAGGCCTACTTCCGCTTTCTCAACCAGACCACAGGGAAAGCGGTGCTGGACCGCGGCGTATTCCAGTGGGCCTGAGGCGCCCCGCGAGAGGAGAAGCATTATATATGGATTTTCGGAAACTCTATGAAGAGAAGCTGACCACCCCTGAACAGGCGGTATCCGTGGTTCGTTCCGGCGACTGGGTGGATTACGGCTGGTGCACCGGCACGCCCCGGGTGCTTGACCGCGCCCTGGCGGCCCGCTATACTGAACTAAGCGATGTAAAGGTGCGTGGCGGCGTGCTGTTTGAAAAGCCCGCCATCATGCAGGTGCCCGACGTGGCGGAGCACTTCACCTGGAACTCCTGGCATATGTCCGGCGTGGAGCGCAAGATGATCGCCGAGGGCGCCAGCTTCTATATCCCCCTGCGTTATTCTGAAATGACCAGCTACTACCGCAATATGGCCGGGCCCATCCGGGCGGCCATGTTCCAGGTGGCTCCCATGGACAAGGCGGGCTACTTCAACTTCGGCCCCAACGCTTCCCACCTGAAGACCCTTTGCGAGCAGGCGGAGATGGTGATCGTGGAAGTCAATGAGAATATGCCCCGCTGCCTGGGTGGCGTGGGCGAGGGCGTCCACATCTCCGACGTCACCTATGTGGTGGAAGGGGAGAACGCCCCCATGTGGACTCTGGGGACGGGTGCGCCCACCGAGGTGGACCAGGCGGTGGCCAAGCTGATCGTGGCGGAGATCCCCAACGAGGCCTGCCTCCAGTTGGGTATCGGCGGTATGCCTAACGCCGTGGGCTCCATGATCGCCCAGTCCGATCTGAAGGACCTGGGCGTCCACACCGAGATGTATGTGGACGGCTTTGTGGACATGGCCATGGCGGGTAAGCTCCCCGGCAGCCGGAAGAGCATCGACCGGGGACGGCAGACCTATGCCTTTGCCGCCGGCAGCCAGAAGCTGTATGACTATCTGGACAACAACCCGGCCTGCATGAGCACCCCGGTGGACTACACCAACGACGTGCGGGTGGTGTCCCAGCTGGACAATTTCATCTCCATCAACAATGCGGTGGACGTGGACCTGTTTGGCCAGGTCAATGCCGAGACCGCCGGCACCAAGCACATCTCCGGCGCCGGCGGGCAGCTGGACTTTGTGCTGGGCGCCTACCTATCCAAGGGCGGCAAGAGCTTTATCTGCTGCTCCTCCACTGTGAAGAGCAAGGACGGCACGCTGGAGTCCCGCATCCGGCCCACCCTGCGGGAGGGCTCCGTGGTCACCGACACCCGTGCCAACATCCACTATCTGGTTACTGAGTACGGCATTGCCAACCTGAAGGGGCTGGCTACCTGGCAGCGGTCGGAGGCCATCATCGGCGTGGCCCACCCCGATTTCCGGGAGGAGTTGATTGCCCAGGCGGGGGCCATGGGCATCTGGCGCAGGTCCAATAAACGCTGATATAATCTGAGTAAGAAACGGAGCTCAAACCATGCGATACGAAGGCAACATCTACCGCCCTCCCGGCGAACGGAACAGCTATTTGCTCCAGGTCACCGTGGGGTGCTCCCACAATGCCTGCGCGTTTTGCGGCATGTACAAGGACAAGCGCTACCATGTGCGTCCCATCCGGGATATCCTGGAGGACATCCTGATGGCAAAGGAATACTACGGCGACGTTTCCCGGGTGTTCCTGTGCGACGGCGACGCCATCGGCCTGCCCACGGAGGATCTGCTGCGCATCCTCAAGGCCCTGTATCTTACATTCCCGTCGCTGCAGAAGGTAGCCACCTTCGCCGGGCCCCAGCCCACCCTGAAAAAGACCCCGGAGGAGCTGCGTGCCCTGCGGGAGGCCGGCCTGACCCGGGTCTACCTCGGGGTAGAGAGCGGGAGTGACGCCCTGCTGAAGGAGATGGTCAAGGGGGTCACCGCGGAAGAGATGCTGCGGGCGGGTACCATGCTGCGGGAGGCGGGGCTGGACCTGTGGGCCATGATCCTGCTGGGGCTGGACGGCCACGGTGCTGGGCTGGAGCACGCCAAGGCCAGCACCGAGATCATCAACGCCATGAAGCCCCGGCACCTGTCCCTGCTCTCTCTGGTCATGGAGCCAGGTACCCGGCTGTATCGCTACTGGAAGAGCGGGAAATTCGTCCAGTGTACGCCGGCGGAGATCCTGCAGCAGGTGCGGTATATGGTGGCCAACCTGACGGTGGACCCCCTCCACTTTACCTGCGATCATGCCTCCAATTATCTGCCCCTCAAGGGGACGCTCAGCCAGGAGCGGGAGGGATTTCTGGCCGCGATCGACAGCGCCCTGGCAGGCGAGCTGCGGATTCGTCCCGAGGCCAGCCGCCGGGTGTGACATGCGGATTTGACAGGCGGTCCGGCTTCAGGCTGGGCCGCCTGTTCTGTCTCAATTATGATGAAATAAGGAGTTTATACCATGAAGCAGACCTTTCGCGGAACCGAGACCTATGTGGCCTCCCAGGAGCTGCAGGAGGCGGTCAATATTGCGCTGGCCCTGGGCAAGCCCCTGCTGATCAAGGGCGAGCCGGGTACCGGCAAAACTGTGCTGGCCCAGGCCATTGCCGAATCCATGGACCGGCAGCTCATTACCTGGAGCGTCAAATCCACTACCAAGGCCCAGGACGGCCTGTATGTCTACGACGTGGTGCAGCGTCTTTACGACAGCCAGTTTGGCGAGGCCGTGGACGATATCGCCAAGTATATCAATCTGGGCAAGCTGGGCGAGGCCTTCCAGTCGGAAGAGCAGGTGATCCTGCTCATCGATGAGGTGGACAAGGCCGATCTGGAGTTTCCCAACGACCTGCTGTGGGAGCTGGACCGGATGGAGTTCTATGTGCCTGAGACCAAGGAGACCGTCAAGGCCAAGCAGCGCCCGGTGGTCATCATTACCTCCAATGCAGAGAAGGAGCTGCCCGACGCCTTCCTGCGCCGGTGTATCTTCCACTATATCCAGTTCCCGGACGCCCAGCAGATGGAGAAAATCGTAAAAGTCCATCTGGGAGATGTGGATCAGATCCTGCTCTCTCAGGTGATCGAGGCCTTCTACTGGCTGCGCTCCCTGCGGGGCCTGGAGAAGCGGCCCAGCACATCTGAGCTGATCGACTGGGTGCAGGCCCTCGTTCTGGGGGGCATCGATCCCGAACGTATCACGTCGGAGCTGCCCTTCCTGGGGGTGCTGCTGAAAAAGGAGAAGGATGTGCGTCTGGTTCGGGAAAAGCTGAGGTAAGATATGTTTACATCCTTTTTTTATCTGTTGCGTGCCAGAGGGGTGCCCGTCTCGCTGGATGAGTGGATGACGCTGATGGAGGCGCTGAAGCAGGGGCTCCACGGCATGACACTGATGGGATTTTACAGTACCTGCCGGGCGGTGCTGGTCAAGAGCGAGGCGCGGTATGACGACTTTGACCGGGTTTTCCTGGAGTTCTTCGGCGACATTGCCCGGAATACCCGGGAGCTGCCTCCGGAGCTGCTGGAGTGGCTCAACGGCCCGGAGCTGGAGGCGCTGGACCACCTGGAGCAGTTTCAGCGGCTGATGGAGCAGAACGGCCTGAGCATGGAAGAGGTGCTCAAGCGGTTTGAGGAGCGGCTGAAGGATCAGGACGGCGAGCACAACGGCGGCAGTAAGTGGATTGGCAGGGATGGCTTCAGCCCCTTCGGCAACAACGGCAGGAAGCTGGGAGGCATCCGGGTGGGAGGACAGAGCCGCAACCGCTCGGCCTTCATGGTGGCGGGGGAGAGGCGGTTCCGGGACTTCCGCCAGGACAACACCCTGGACATCCGCCAGTTCCAGATGGCCTTCCGCAAGCTGCGCCAGCTCTCGGTCCAGGCTGAGCCGGACCGCCCGGAGCTGGATGTGGACGCCACCATCCGGGAGACCGGCGACAACGCCGGACGACTGAAGGTGGTCTACCAGCGTCCCCGGAAGAATAGCATCAAGGTACTTCTGCTGATGGATTCCGGCGGCTCCATGGACTATTATGCCGGACTGTGTAGCCAACTGTTCCAGGCGGCGGAGCGGTCCAACACCTTTAAGGATCTAAAGGTCTACTATTTCCACAACTGCATCTATGAGCGCCTCCATCTGGAGCCTACCCTCTTTGATATTGGGGAGGATACCGATGGCGTGCTGTCCAATCTGGACAGTGGGTATCGGGTTATCTTGGTGGGGGACGCCATGATGGCACCGGAGGAGCTGTATTACCCCCAATATGACTGGCGTGCCAGAAGCTATGGCAAGCAGGCCGGCATTGATTATCTGAGGCAATTGAAAGAAAGATATGATCATATCATTTGGCTGAATCCCCAGCCCAGGGGGGAGTTGTCCGCTTACTGGGCCACGTCCTATGACAAACTAGCCCAGATGTTTAATATGTACGATATGACCGTGGAAGGGCTGGAACGCGGGATTAAACAATTGTTGGTTAGATTTTAGTGGGTTTAACAATAAACCATAGTAGGTTTTGGGGCGTTCCCTTGCCTCAATTTGTTACCAGACGGTCATTTAGTTTTGCGAGTTCGAAAGCTGGCGGAAGCCCGCGCTGTTGCGGCCCAATGGTCACAGCAACGCGGGTTCTTTATCGTCCTCTCACAGCCCTATTTTGTTTATTGTGCTACAAATATTTCTTGCAAATCAAGCAAAACGCCAAATTTAGAGAAATAGGCCAAAAAATTTTTTAAAGCGGAAATGAACCTTCCACTTTAAGCTTTATACTCCAAGATACAGAGCAGAATGAGGTGGTGAGAGAGTTGACCCCTTCGGAACGGCGGAGTGCAATCCTAAACATTTTGTGTCGCAACCGTCACGAAACTGCGACCTCTCTTGCCTCTTTGTTTGGTGTTTCGGAGCGCACGATACGAAACGACTTGGTGGCCCTTTCCTGTACGTACCCTATCGAAACTATTCGTGGTCGCTATGGTGGTATCCAGATCGCTAATTGGTTTCACCGGGGAAGCCACACCTTATCCTCCAAGCAGACAGCACTTTTGCTGAGGCTACGGCAGGCATTGAATGGCGAAGATCTTCTGGTGATGAACAGTATTCTGGCTCAGTTTGCTCTGTACTGGGAGTATCGGTAATCTGCCACCTCCCTTGTGTTCTTTGAAAACGTCATATCCGGCAGCGGGATACGTCCGCTGACGAGAGGCCCTCTGTAAGGAGGGCTAAAGCGACGCTGGAGGATGCGCC
>UMCB01019003.1_pt1 | contig 23527 bp, 13 predicted proteins | sample 1964151 | NCBI WGS metagenome assembly UMCB01 (sample SAMEA4835960, study PRJEB28245) | human gut metagenome | biome: gut microbiome; material: fecal sample | place: Denmark | collected 2008
GAGGATACTTATAGAATAAATCTTTTTCACCTCGTAGTAGCGTTCACCCAAAGAAATATGTTCCATAATCACTTTCGCCACTCCGTAAAGGATGCGTTCCAGATAATATAACTCACGGGTATTCTGAATCTCTACAATGATTATTTCATCTTTACTATTTCTGGCTTTGATGTCCACACGGTTGAACTTATCATCAATGGTCTGCTGATTACTTTCACTGCCCAATCAAAACGTATATATCTGTCCTGTTGTTCCATATCAGTCTCTTTTTTAAGTTATTGCAAAGCTACGATTTTTCTGATAATGCTAAGAAAAAGATCAAAACAAATCAGGAATGAATGCACAATAAGTCACCGAGAGAAGTATAACATCCAATATACAGGCTATATATGGCCTGCATATTGGATCTATACATGCTGCACGCTGGATCTATATGTCCTGCACGTTGGAACGATATCCCCAACAAACAGCCATTCCTGATGCTAGTTGGAGCCAAATTTGTACAGAAATGAAGAATATCACTTCATCAAAAGAACAATTCTATAATCCGAACCAGACTAAATATGGAGGCATCAGACTGCAGGATGGCTTGTGAAAGTTGCCCTGCCGACCCACCTCCCAAAGAGGATGTCACCCTTAATACCCCATAGGCAGGACATCCTCTTGTTGATTCTCCAATTTCACTAAAAGGACATAAGATAAAGTAAATCACCTTTCTGTTACTTAATATTTCTTACTTTCTGCCTCATTATCCTTACAAATCACTATCTTTGCGCCCACGTAATCTGTTTTTAACGAAAAATCGACGATAGTGCTAATGAAACAGTACAGAACTATAAACAACCTTGTAGGTTGGATTACCTTCATTATTGCGGCAACGGTCTACTGCCTGACGATAGAACCTACTGCCAGTTTTTGGGATTGTCCCGAGTTTATAACTACCGGTTATAAACTGGAAGTAGGACACCCGCCCGGCGCACCCTTCTTTATGTTGGTAGCGAATCTCTTTTCTCAATTCGCCTCCGATGTAACCACCGTAGCGAAGATGGTAAACTACATGAGTGCCCTCATGAGCGGTGCCTGTATCCTGTTCCTTTTCTGGAGCATCACCCATCTGGTTCGCAAACTGGTGATCACCGACGAAAACAATATCACGACAGGCCAGCTTATCACAGTGATGGGTAGCGGACTGGTCGGCGCATTGGTCTATACATTCAGCGATACCTTCTGGTTCTCTGCCGTAGAAGGCGAAGTATATGCTTTCTCCTCCCTGTTCACAGCCGTTGTATTCTGGCTGATTCTGAAATGGGAAGACGTAGCCAATCAGCCCCACAGCGACCGTTGGCTGATTCTGATCGCATATCTGACCGGATTGAGTATCGGTGTCCACCTGCTGAACCTCCTCTGCCTGCCGGCAATCGTACTGGTTTACTACTACAAGAAAACGCCGAACGCCACCGCTAAAGGCTCCTTGCTCGCCCTCCTCGGATCGGGTGTACTCGTTGCTGCCGTGCTTTATGGCATCGTGCCGGGTATCGTAAAAGTGGGCGGCTGGTTCGAACTGCTATTCGTCAACGGACTGGGTATGTCGTTCAACTCAGGCGTAGTGGTATATATCATTCTGCTTGCCGCAATCCTTATCTGGAGTGTGTACGAAAGCTACACCGAAAAGAGCAGACTCCGTATGGCGATCTCCTTCATCCTGACCATTGCCCTGCTGGGTATTCCGTTCTACGGTCATGGAGTGAGCAGTATTCTGATCGGTATTGTAGTTATCGCCTTATTAGGCATTTACCTTGCACCGCAGGTACAGGAAAAGATCAAAGAGAAATGGCGCATTTCTGCCCGTACCATGAATACAGCACTGCTGTGTACGATGATGATCGTGATCGGTTACTCTTCTTATGCACTGATCGTGATCCGTTCTACCGCCAATACTCCGATGGACCAGAACTCTCCAGAAGATATCTTCACGCTGGGCGAATATCTGGGCCGTGAACAATACGGAACCCGTCCCCTTTTCTACGGTCCCGCTTTCTCTTCGAAGGTAGCGCTTGACGTGAAAGACGGATACTGCGTTCCCCGCCAATCACAGACGGGAAGCAAATACGTCCGCAAAGAAAAGACTTCACCGGACGAAAAAGACTCATACATCGAACTTCCGGGACGTATCGAATACGAATACGCTCAGAATATGCTTTTCCCACGTATGTACAGCTCGGCACACTCTTCCCTCTACAAGCAGTGGGTAGACATCAAAGGGCATGACGTACCCTACGACCAATGCGGTGAAATGGTAATGGTCAACGTACCAAACCAATGGGAAAACATCAAATTCTTCTTCTCCTACCAGCTCAACTTCATGTACTGGCGCTACTTCATGTGGAACTTTGCCGGACGACAAAACGATATCCAGAGCAGCGGAGAAATAGAACACGGCAACTGGATCACCGGAATCCCGTTTATCGACAACCTGCTGGTGGGCAATCAGGAACTGCTTCCGCAGGATCTCAAAAACAACAAAGGACACAACGTATTCTACTGCCTGCCTCTGCTGCTCGGCTTGATCGGACTCTTCTGGCAAGCCTACCACAGCCAACGGGGTATCCAGCAGTTCTGGGTCGTATTCTTCCTGTTCTTTATGACAGGCATCGCCATCGTGCTCTACCTCAACCAGACACCTGCACAGCCGCGCGAACGTGACTACGCATATGCCGGCTCGTTCTATGCCTTCGCCATCTGGGTCGGTATGGGAGTCGCGGGTATCATCCGTCTTCTGCAGGATTACTGCAAGATGAAAGAGGTTCCGGCTGCCGCACTCGCATCAGTACTCTGCCTGCTTGTTCCCATTCAGATGGCAGGACAAACGTGGGACGATCACGACCGCAGCGGTCGCTTCGTAGCCCGTGACTTCGGTCAGAACTACCTGATGACATTGCAGGAAGAAGGGAATCCGATCATCTTCACCAACGGTGACAACGATACTTTCCCGTTGTGGTACAATCAGGAAACAGAAGGTTTCCGTACCGACGCACGTACCTGTAACCTCAGTTACTTGCAGACCGACTGGTACATCGACCAGATGAAACGTCCGGCCTACGACTCTCCTTCGCTCCCGATCACCTGGGATCGTGTGGAATACGTGGAGGGACAGAACGAATACATCCCCATCCGTCCGGAAGTAAAAAAGAACATCGACCAGATGTATGCGCAAGCAGACAGCGCGCTCGAAAACGGAAATCCGGAAGTAATGAACGAACTGAAAGAACAGTTCGGAGAAAACCCGTACGAACTGAAGAATATCCTCAAATACTGGGTACGCTCGGATAAGGAAGGATTGCGTGTCATCCCTACCGACAGCATCGTAATGAAGATCGACAAGGAAGCTGTCCGCCGTTCCGGCATGAAAATACCGGAAGCACTGGGCGACTCCATCCCCGAATACATGACTATCTTGCTGAGAGACGCCAACGGCAGCCCGAAACGCGCCCTCTACAAGAGCGAACTGATGATGCTCGAAATGCTTGCCAATGCCAACTGGGAACGTCCTATCTACATGGCCATCACCGTAGGCAGCGAAAACCATCTCGGCATGGACAACCACTTCATGCAGGAAGGACTGGCATACCGCTTCACTCCGTTCGATACGGATAAGCTGAACAGCAAGATCGACAGCGAAAAGATGTACGACAACCTGATGAACAAGTTCAAGTTTGGCGGCATCGAGAAACCGGGCATCTATATCGACGAAAACGTGATGCGTATGTGCTACACACACCGCCGCATCTTCACACAACTTGTAGGACAACTCATCAAGGAAGGCAAGAAGGACAAGGCACTCGCCGCCCTCGACTACGCCGAGAAGATGATTCCGTCATACAACGTACCATACGACTGGGCAAACGGTGCTTTCCAAATGGTGGAAGCCTACTACCAGCTAGGACAAAACGAGAAAGCGAACAAGATCATCGACGAGCTTGCCAACAAGTCTCTCGAATACATGGTCTGGTATCTCAGCCTGACTGATTATCAGCTTTCCATCGCCAGCGAAAACTTCATGTACAATGCAGGACTGCTCGACGCGGAAGTACGCCTGATGGAGAAATACAAATCAGAAAATCTGGCAAAACATTACTCGGAACAACTCGACCAGCTATACAGCGAGTACGTTGCGAGAATGAAAGGGAAATAACTAACGTTGAGGATAAGCATGTATCAGAAGTCTATGCCCATCTCTTAATCGCGAATGACGCGGATAACACGGATTCTACATCAGAAAAAGTCCGCGTTATCCGCGTCATCCGTATTTAAAAAGTTCTCAACATTTTTATAATTAACTATCTATCAACAGCATGTTTATAGAACAACCACCTTGGTTCTTCCGAGCGCTGTATCCACAAGCCATCTTCCGGATGGACCCGAACGAACGGGCAGTCTACCTGACTTTTGACGACGGCCCTATACCGGAAGTTACCCCTTGGGTACTGGAGCTACTGAAGAAACACGATATTAAAGCTACTTTCTTTATGGTAGGTGACAATATCCGCAAACACCCGGACGAATACCGGATGGTGGTAGAACACGGACACCGCATCGGCAACCATACCTTCAACCACATCCGCGGCTTTGAATACTCGAATCCGGATTATCTGGCAAACACCAGAAAAGTAGACGAAATGATCCACTCAGACCTGTTCCGTCCACCACACGGGCACATGGGATTCCGGCAATATTACACCCTTCGCCACCATTACCGTATCATCATGTGGGATCTCGTAACCCGTGATTACAGTAAGCGAATGCGCCCGGAACAGGTACTGAACAACGTAAAACGTTACGTACGCAACGGCTCTATCATCACTTTCCACGACTCCTTGAAATCATGGAACAACGGGAACCTGCAATATGCCCTCCCCCGTGCCATCGAGTTTCTGAAAGCGGAAGGGTATACGTTCAAAGTATTTTAATTACCGATAAGGTTTTCGTTCATATCCATTATGAAAAAGCTCCTCTCCTCAGACCGAATTAAAGCCGAAGCACTACGTCTCGGCTTTTCCGCCTGTGGACTGGCGCCTGCCGAAGCTGTGGATGAAACTGTGGCTACCGCCTTCCGCCAATGGCTGGCGGACGGCTGCCAGGCAGAGATGGCGTATATGCAGAATTATGAGGATAAACGGCTCGATCCGCGCTTGTTGGTGGAAGGGGCACGTACGGTTATCAGCGTTGCGCTTAATTATTATCCGGCAACGAAGATTCCCGAAGGCGAGTATCAGATAGCATGGTACGCATATGGAAAAGATTATCACGATGTCATGAAGGTTAAACTGAAGGAACTTTTCGAGTTTATACAGAAAGAAGTTTCATCCTCCGAAGCTGAGATTACCACACCACCGGTTCAAGGTCGTATATTCTGCGATACAGCTCCTATACTGGAACGTTATTGGGCATGGCGCTCCGGCTTAGGCTGGATAGGAAAGAATACCCAGCTCATCATCCCCCGCTCCGGTTCCTTCTTCTTTTTGGGAGAAATTATCATTGATCTGGAAGCTGACAGCTATGACTCTCCACAGCGCAACCAATGCGGCTCGTGTACACGTTGTCTGGATGCTTGCCCGACAAAAGCATTAGAAGGACCTTTCAGACTCAATTCCGAAAGATGTCTTTCGTATCTTACCATCGAATACCGCGGGGATTTAAAGCCCGAAACGGGCAAAAAAATGGGGAATAAGATATATGGCTGCGACGAGTGCCTGAAAGCTTGTCCTTGGAATCGTTTCGCCCGTCCTTGCAGGACGGTGGAATTTCAACCATCCCCTTCTTTGTTGAGTATGAGAAAGGACGATTGGCATTCGCTGAGCGAAGAGCAATATAAAAACGTTTTCAAGGGTAGTGCGGTGAAAAGAGCCAAGTATAATGGACTGATACGTAATATTCAGGCGATTCATTCATCTTTTTCATATTAGCTATTGCACTTCCAAAGAAATGCTCTCCAAACTATTAAATTTGAATAACTATTATCGAAATAGCCATATAACATTAAAATCAAGCATTTAGAACAAATCAAGATGGTATAAATCAACTTACCGTATAGACTTATACCATCCTTATTTCAACTTCATCCACTTACAGCCGCCAGTCAACCACCAGCTTTTGTCCTGTAAAACGATGAGCTACATTCTTTTGTGATTATCGGGCATGCAATTTACTTGTTTCAATCGTCATTCCTTTCCCAACTTGCATAAAACTCCTGGTTCTGGCAGAAGTACCCACCTTCGTCATAACAGGCTCTCTCATGAATGGCGTATCTGCATTAAAGCTGAGCATACTACCATCTTCCTGAGACTCAATGTAGTATTTACCTCCGACCACTTCATATTGAGCTCCCCCTTGAAGCGTCACCAGGCCATTCATCCACTGTACACTACCGTCGCGCTGAAGCATACCTATATAACAAATGTATCCGCTACCACCAACGTAATAAACACTACCACCTATTTCTATTTGTCCGTAGAACATCACATTATATGGTATGTCGTCAGTATCAATATATACAGCTATATCCTCTTGGGCAGTAATATAAATCAATCCGCTAGTCACATCAAAGTTAGCTCGTATCGCATATTCAGCACTAGCACCCAAAACAGATTTTCCCCAACCCGCCAGATTATAAGTTGAATTGGCTGTAGCCTGTTCAATGGTAAGATCATAAGTAAATTGAGCACCATTGTTCATTCCTGCTAGTGTCCAGCTTCCCAAATAATCAGTGTAAACAGGGAGTCTTTGCGTGACGGCTATAGTGGCAGTCAAGGTTTCAGAAGTAAGAGTAACAGTTGCAGTTCGATTGGGCTGTCCGCTGTTATCCGTAGCTGTTAGAGTGAGAGAACTTTCATCGTATGCCACCGTCAGCCAATCTTCATCAGACTCAGCCGTGAAAGGCAGTGTACTGTTTACTTTAATATTGACCTCATCACCGGTGTAATACATAACCTGAGTAGTCTTTTCAGGAATAAGCTGAATCCCCGATTGCGTCACCGTTATTTCTGATTCCAGACTGCCACTGACCAGTTTAACCTTCGTTGTAAGATTATTGTTAGTATAGTTTGTCTGAGCCGTAAGCACCAAAGTATTCCCGTCTACCTGAGCGGAAAGCCAGGAATTCGCAGGCGTAGCAGTAAAAGGCAAAGAATTACTTACATGGATTCGCTGAGTTCCTCCATGAGCATCGAATGCTATATTATTATCCTCGGCAGCCGGTATCAGGTTTCCCGGCTGTGTAATAGGAAATGAGAGACTGTTCGCACCCTTTATCACTGTTATCAGTGCGGTACGTCCCTCTAAAGTCGTATTAGCTTCAAGAGTTGCTTTTACTACCTTTCCGGAGAGGCTGACAGTACACCAGGCCTGATCTGAAACCGCTTTATCTCCTTCTGCAGACAGAGTTACAGTTAAATCTCCTCCGGTAGCTGTAGCAGTTGCATCCCGTTTCACTATTTCAAGTCCTGCATCATTGTCATTAGAATCGTCGCAAGAGACGATGCATACACATAACAATAGCATAAATATATTTATAAACTTCTTCATAATCGTATTTTTTAAGCTATTAATTACTTATTTTCTGCAGAGTCGGATAAGGTATCTGCAATAAACTTCCAGCAGCGGTATCGCTACTTGGGGAACCAGTAAAGGCATAATATAAAAGCGAACTGGCCGACCCATATACTCCATTATCTTCAAATTCGATAGTCATCGGATCAGTCCCTTGTGAAGTGATATATCCGGATAGTCCTGTTCCCTCCGACCAAGTCAGATATCCTGCAGCGGCATCCCAAGGACAGAGATAAACTTGATAACTACCATATTTCCCCAGATATTGGTAAAGCAGGTCAATACACTCCGTATCAAAATTAAAGCTTACCTCAATATCGAACTGTGGAAGTCCGCGAAGCGTATAACTTACTCCCTCGATCTTTTGAGAAATAGTAACAGTAGATTGTGAACTGCCATATCTCATCCGATAGGTGCCCACATAGTTCGGATAGTTTGCAGGACAATAAAACTCGACAGAAGCACTCACTCCCTCATCCGTACATACAAAAGTACGCTTCGCACTATCCCAGACAAATTGCGTCATGACCGTCCCATTTATTTCCATCGGTTCAAACATCTTGATACCTTCTTCTGTGTAAATATACGGATAGCGCACCGTGGTTGCCTGCCCTCTATCATCAACGCTAGTCACAGTCAGTGCATGCTCCGAACGGAACATGTTAACCACCTCTGTCCCGCCAATCTTCAGCTTATAAGTAGCGTAAGGAGCGTCATCCTTAATCCGGTTAATGCCATTCAGAAAATCTTTCCAGTCAGTATCTGCCGACAAAGGAGTCATCACCAGCGTATTACCCCGCTTCTTTCCCGTCAATACGATTTTTTCTTTTGACACACTTCTGAAAATAAACTCATAATCACCCGCATATCCCGGATCATTATAACCATTAGGCTCACAAAACATGTGAATCAGTTCGTTGTGGGAGTCAAAACTCAACTCCGTTCCCTGGAAAGATACCACTTTATACAAAGTAGTACATACTTCACCTGCCGCATAATTATCGGTAGTCATCTCCGAAGCTAATTCCACATAATCATCACCAAACTTCGCAATCAGATTATATCCCCCGAACTCCGGTCCGTCACCGGGATAATACTCCATCAGCCAGCCATTGGATGCACTTTGCAGTGCTGCATGGCATTCATCTACAGAAGCCATTGCCCGCTGTGCCGAAGAGTCATCAAACACATCATCTTCGCTAAACAAACAAGATTGCGTCAGCAGGCATAAACATGCCAGTAGGCTATATATTTTTATATTCTTCATATACCTTCATTATTTAAAGTGTACTCAAATCTAATTTCGATATCTCATTCTGACGTCGTTGAACTATCTCACGAAGTTTATCCAGATCAACTCCCCAAGAATCCAGCATATAGTTATATACGATTTCAAACTTCTTTTCCAGAATAGGGCGTCCTGTCGCTCCTGCGGTAGCCAACCGGCTCTCCCAGGCGGCAGCCGTATTTGTCACATAAATCGACATCATTTCTGCAAAGTCTTCCGTAGCGCGATCCATCGCATAAGGGGAAATACAACCTTTTGCCAAAGCGTCATTCAGCCTCACCTGATACCAGCTGGACCCTACATAATCCGACTCACTGATTCGGTCATAAGCGGGATCATACGCCTTTTTCTGATTCAGGATATGCGTAAACTCGTGGTGCATCGTCTTAAAATAAAACTCATTCAACTGGGCAGCACTGATACTACCCACATTGATTTCATTCACTCGGAAAAGAGTTACTTTCAATCCGCCTTCGGCTTGTCCCAAAATCATTCCGGACTCCGTATATGCAACGTTACCAATTAGCTGGATAAGCTTCGGAACATAGGTTCTGGTCATATCAATCCCCCATATTTCGTCATAGGCCTCCATCCACACATGTTTCACAATCTTCATCAACGCTACCGATCTGTCATAATCGGCAGGAACAAGGTCGTACGTCACTTCTGTTTCCGTATCATCCAGACGATACTTCACCTGGACATTATAAGGATATATATAATTGCTGAGAAGCCATTCGTCAAATCCGGTAACGCCTTCTTCCGTAGAGCCGAAAATACTGTTTTTCGTATCAATATCTTCATCATTGTTGCACGAAACGAAGCATCCGGCAACAAGCAGCAAGCATGCATAAATAAAATACTTCTTCATAACTTCTTTCGTTTTTATTTGTTTCTTGGATTAGGTTTCATTCCCGCAGAAATTACATCACTCGGAATTTGTATGGCACGCCGCGGATCATCAGTCGCCAACACATCTGATGCCCCAAACATACCTGAGCTAGTAATATAGCGACGGTATATAACAATACCAAAACGCTTGATATCCAGCCACCGTAAGCCTTCGTGCAAAGTCATTACGCGTCGTGCATGGAGCAAACAGTGAATGAGATTTTCCTGTGTTCTGTCTGCAATAGTGAAAGCAGGGTGCAGTTCTTTTTTCACAGTCGGCGCTGGAAGGGTATAGTATGGCATATTCCCATAATAAGTATCAATAGCCTCTACAGTAAGGGGAGTAGTGCTACGAGTAAAAGCTGATTGCCAAACATTCAGGTCAGCAATAGCCTGCTGATAAAATCCGGAACCTTTCATTATGTACGCTTCCGCACGGCAAAGCAGCGTCTCGTCCGTAGTAAAAGCAGCATTAATAATATGCCCGTTAATCGTTCCCGCAACAGGGTCCACCATTTCCTTATACTGAGCAACCTTCTGCAATATTACTTTAGTAGGCAATGCACTGGAGTTACTCCACGGATACAGATAATAAACACTTGCAGCCTTATTTGAAGAATAATCTCCCCAAAGACCGCTGGAGCGGCAAGTTTCCATAGCAGCCAACGGGCCATGCGCATAACGTTCGCCCAATCCATAAGGAGCATGCACATATCCCCAATAAGAGTGTGCGCTTACAAGCAACAGATTAGCACTGTTACTAGCATCCACATAAGCATTAGGCGCCACATCTCCATTCAAATCAAGTGCTCCCAACGATTCCCAGTCACGTACCACGGCTGAAGCGTTATTTCCAAGCACTCTATCAGCAAATCTAATCACCTCATCATAATTTGAAAGATCCGGCTGAACATAATACAGATAAAAACGGGCAGCAAATGCATAAGCAGCTTTTCTGGTAAAGTGATATTTAGGCACTGAATATACATCATCCCTGATCAAATCCATGCCAGCCAATAAATCCGCTTCAATATTTTTATAGACATCTTCCAAAGTGCCACGGTCATAGCTCGGAAGCACCGTAGTTTCAACGTCTTTCATGTAAGGGATACCCAAATCTGTTTTTGCTGTAGCACTACTATATGCTTTACAGAAGATATTCGCCAACTGGAAATGAGCATAAGCCCGGCATACCAGTGCCTCTCCTTTCACAGGGTCCAAAGAAGCCGGACTCCCTGCATCTTCCACTACTTTCAAAGCTTGATTACACGCCGCTATCGCAATGTAACACGACTCCCACAATGCACTTGGAGAGTCATCTTCCCGTTCGGAAGAATCTTCCCACTTATAAAGATCTTCCTGCAAGCGGTTGAATGCAGAAAAGTTATTCGGATAAGCATCCGTATTATCAGATGCCATTTCGGCCATCTCACAAATCGCTGTAGTCGGATATGCTGCCAACAATATCTTACTTACATTGTCCGGTGTCAGCTCCGTACGGTTATCAGGTAGTTCATCCAGAAAGTCCGAACAAGATGACAGACCGAATATGAATGCTGTGGCTATACTTGCCAATATAATATATTTCTTCATTTTCATTCTTGTTTTTTAGTTAAAGTCCTAATCTCAAAGTCAATGTAAACTGACGGGGAACCGGAGAAGCTACACCACCGGCATTAAAGAACTCAGGGTCCTGACCATTCAGCTTTTTATCTGCATAAATCAAGAACAGATTGGTAGCCTGTAGCTTAAGGGACAAATCCGAGAGTTTCAGGTTCGAGATCCACGATTTCGGGAAGTCATAAGAAAGCGAAATCTCTTTCATACGGATAAAATCACCTTTAGCAATGCGCTCTGTTGAATAATTATATGCATTATAAGCATAACGCAAATTGGTATTGCTGTCATAATCGCGTTTATTCAGGATAGCCGGGATATTGGTTTTATTCTCATCACCAGGTAAAGTCCAACGATTCTTAAACTCACGAGTCATAGAGGACAAATCCGAATATCTTGCACTGAACACCGGATTCAAGCGAATTACATTGCCGAATGAATAAGTTACGAATACATTCAGACGGAAACCCTTGTAAGTAAACATATTACCCAAACTGCCCGTAAAAGTAGGATCAGTAGGTCCCTCATATACCAGGTAATCTGTATTTTGGCGTTCCTGGAAGTTGATGTCCGTGCTTGTTACCACTCCCTTCTCATTGAGTACCATAGGAACACCATTCTCGTCCAGTCCTTTGAAAGGTATGGAGAACAGACCGCGTACCGGATATCCCTGTTTGGCAAAACCATTACCGGAAATAAGATCCATCACGTTAGAATTTTGCTGCAAATCAGTCACTTCATTCTTTGTGTACGAGAAAATAAAGTCAGTATTCCAACGGAAGTCCTTATTCTGGATATTCCGGCTGGAAACAGTGAATTCAATACCATGAGATTTCATCGTAGCAATATTGGCAAACTTCAGAATCTGTCCGCCTACGCCTTGAGTATTGACAATACCGATCAGGTCGTAGTTGTTACGCGTATACCAGTCAACAGCAAAATTTATTCGGTTATCAAGGAATCCCATATCAGCGCCGATATTCAATTCATGCTTCTTCTCATAAGTCAACTCACTATTTTCCAACTCCTTCAGATACAATCCTGCTTCTTGAATATCAGTAAACGGACGATAGGGAGAATAACTTGTGATGATTGCCTGTGAATTGGTCACATCTGCCGGACCACGGTCGGCAGTCAACGAATAAGAAGCTTTCAACGTGAAGTGAGAAAGCGCAGGCTTTAATGATTCCAAGAAAGCCTCTTCGTGTGCATTCCAAGCCCCGGATACATTCCATGTAGGCAACCATCGGGAAGAACGACTTCTACCCATACGGTTGGTACCCTCATAACGTCCAGTAGCATTCAGCGTATATTTTCCCTTATAAGAATAAGTTGCATTGGCAAAGAAAGCTGCACTCCGGCTACGCGTACGATTCAGAGAATAGTAATTACTACCGTCTTCGATCCCTTTTTTAAAGAATTCATAAACATAGTAAGGTATTTCACCCATGCTATACTGCATTCCCCAACCTTGGAAATAACTTCTGGAACGATCGGTAGAATTAGTTTCCATACCGGCAAAGAAGTTCGTGATATGAGTCTCTTTAAATACATGATTCCAACTTGCGGTAGCCCGGAAGTCATATCCCAGCATCTTATAATCCCGGTGTTGATAAATACCACCTTCGGGTAGAATAGAAACAGGCAATGCATACGGATTATCAGGATTAGTATACAGGAAAGGATTCCGATCCATGATTGTTTTATCATCCAGACCTGCACGATAAGCTCCTGCCTGATTAGAATCGTCCTTAATATTATGTTCTTGCGATGTTCCCTGATATTTCACAGCTCCTAATACACTCAGCTCCAGACTTGGAATCACTTTCCACTTCAACTCTCCCTGGAACTTCACGTCTGCGATATTCAAGTCCATATAGTTATTCTCCAATTCATTCAAGATGTTGAAAGGAGAATAATTACTTGTATAATATTCATTAGGGTCCAATGTGCGCGAAGTATTAAGAGCATATGAATACGGGTTGATATCAAAATCACGTTTCACCTGCCCGCTTACAACGTCTATATCCTGTCCCAATGTCCCCGGAGCTTTCTGTTTACGATAAGAAGCACTGGAAATTAAGTTGATATTCAGATTTTTCAGTATATTATACGTTGTATTCAGATTAGCAGTATAACGATCTACAGAACTTTGTTTATACCACCCCGGATCGTGCATTGCACTCAAAGAAGCATAAAATGAAGATTTATCTGTACCGGTACTAATACTAACCGAATGGTTCTGACTAAGAGAGTTAGAGAAAAGTTGCGAGAACCAATTTGTATTTCTCATCTCAGCAGCGCGCAAATAACCGTTTTTAGCCGCATCCGTATTGTCCAGCATATAACGTCCGGTAAGCGGATCATATGTATTAAGCAATTGATACATCTTTCCATATACACCGCTCTCGGCATTACGCGATGTCTCAGAAAAATTGAGCCATCCCTTTTCCATCATTTCTTTATAGGCGCCCATCTGTTCCTGCGAGTTCATGATATTAAAATCATTATAACTAGGAATTAATCGGGTCGTAAATTCGCCAGTATAGCTAATCTTGCTAACACCTGCCCTACCCTTTTTGGTAGTAACAACAATTACACCTGCCATAGCACGTGCACCATAAATAGAAGTAGCCGAACCGTCCTTCAGTATTTGAAAACTCTCGATATCGTCAGCATTCAATCCTGCAATTGCAGAGCTGATCAAGGTTTCAGCATCACCGGAAGATAACTGGTCTGCACTAACCTCTACAGCATCTTCCATAATTACCCCGTCTACCACCCATAAAGGCTTGGAACTACCATAAATAGAAGTAGCACCACGAACACGAATTTTAGGAGCTGTACCAAATGTACCGGATACATTCTGAACCGAGACACCGGCCGCACGCCCTTCCAAACCACGACTAATATCAGCTAAACCATCAAGCTTCACACTCTCGGCAGTAAGTTTACTGGCCGCTCCCGTAAACAGACGTTTGTCCATTCTCTGCATACCTGTTACAACAACTTCCTGTAGAACTTCCGCATCCGGTTTCAAGACCACTTTCAAAAGAGTCGTTTTAATAGTAACCTCTTGCGTCCGCATACCAATATAGCTGATTTGCAGAGTTCTTGCAGAACTTGGTATTACGAAATTCTTCCCTACTACTCTCATACTGCGAAATGAATAAAAATATCAAAATTAAAAAGTATAAATATATATACATAAACGGAAGTAAATGATACCCGAATGGAAGTTGAGTATACACAAATGAAGATATTTCATACATAAAAGGAATAAAAAACAGATTTCAGTTGTTTATCATTCTCGAAAAGTGACTTGACAACCGCTAGTGAAACGGTAAAACAGAACGAGCAAAAGTGTTTCTCATTGTGAATATGTATTTAACATATTATTAGCTTTAATCTAGTCACAAGCAGAGACATCATTTTACACAAAGCCGATCTAAACCATCCTATCAAAAGCTTATCATAGCATTTTAGCATCAATATAATACAATAAAACAGGAAGAAATAATATTTTTATTAAAACAATACTTTTTTCAATTATTTTCTGATTTTATTTTGATTTCATAAATATATGCTTAATTTTGCAAAATGTTATAGAAAAAAACAACTATTCTTTGGTCGTTTAATTTTAGAATGAGAGCATATTTATGAAAAGAAAACTAGCGCTGTTATTAGTCTGCCTGTTAACAGGAATAGGCTTAGTGATTGCTCAAACACCTAGAAAGGTAACGGGTATTGTTACTTCGGAAGAAGACAATGAGCCTGTTGTGGGAGCATCTGTATTAGTGAAGGGTACAACAATGGGAACGGTCACCGACATCGACGGAAAGTTCACGATAAACAATGTACCAAGTTCTGCAAGAACTAATAAGTAAAAGCAAATTTTTATCAACATTTACTTCTTTCTTAGCGTATCGCGAATTCAACAGTGAGATCATAGTACATTGCTTATATATGCTCCAGAAGTCTCACAAAGCATACTTCTCCTTTCGAAAACTAAAATCCTGGAATAACAGCTGATTCATATCGTCATCTCGATTATAGGAAAGATGCTACTTAGCAAGAATACCACACCAATCAATAACCGAATATGATCCCTCAAACAGCCTTTAGCAACCGCTTTTGCTACCGAAATTTAACTGTCCGATCCACTAATATAAGTAGTATTATCTGCTGATCGTTTAATGCTAAGATCCAATTGTACTAATCATATTTTCCAAGCACCAAAGAATTAAATTTATCCGCCATATATGATATACCCATTTTCTACTAGTAGTCTTTTCGAGATTAATTCATCTCATTGAAACCATTCATAAAACTGCCCTTGGTTTAACGTACCCAACTCACGCTGTTGACTCCGCAAGATTACACCCTTAATTTAAAAGTTTAAGATCTCAGACTTCAGAGAAAAGAAAAAAAATATTTTAGTCTCACGGTCTCACTCTTTTGAATCAAGCAATAGATAATCAGCGTTTTAGTGAATGAGAGATACCTACCATCACTTGTATCTCTCATTGTTTTCACGAACACTTGCATTTTCATCCTAATGAACCATACATCAGAAGTTATCTACCGTTACTTCTCATGTTAAGTCCCTTAACTTAAGCCATTATCCATAACACATTGATGCCACATCTTACTATCATCCTCATCGTGCCACCCTTGCGAACCGATCGTTTCACAAAGATAGCACGATCTGTTTACCCAAGTGCGCTAGCCTGTTCACCTGGGTGGAACGATGAGTATGTCAGTAGGTTAACACACAAATGTAGGTAGATAAGCATATCAACTACAGCAATTTAAGATACGAATCTACGCTTAATTGAACTTTACGCTCTCAATTCAAGTGTTTAATATAAGGTGACAATAGTGAAAGATAGATCAAATATAATGAGAGATATCCCGAAATAAATAGAAAAATAAGTATGATAAGTTTCTAGCATACAACACCATGAGCAATAACCATAAGACAGTTTTTACTAATAAAAAACGAGGGTGTGTCAATTGACGCATCCTCGTTTAAAAATAATTAATGTAAAGTAAATCCTGATTTCTATTATAATAGAGGAATATCAGAATTTAGTAAAAGAACAAGCTCGCTTGCTTTCTATAAAATTATTGCTCGTATGGCCAACGAACCTCGAATGGAACCAGCATAAAACTATTTGCAGATATATCATTATCCTGCAATTGTATTACAGTTGGGTTCTTCGGATTATCCGCTGTCAGTGTGAATGTTTTCTTTTCTCCACCTAATGAACCAATCATTTTTAAGATTTCGCTTACGCCGGCATTAACATAAGTAATTCCAATCTGATCTGTTCTACCTTCCAATTGTAGCCAAATCTGATTGTCGTCTACAGTACCATATTTATAAGAAATAATGGATCTTGCAAATGTGGAAGGAGTATCAAGCGGTGCGAAACAGAATCCGTACAAGCCAGAGTAAACTCCCATATGAGCCCAGTAAATATCATAATAACCACTAGGATCTGCATAAAGTTTTTTGATGGCCGACGTCCACAGGTTCTGACCGTAGCTACTCATCAGGCTTTTTGCAAAGTACCACTTGCCACTGAAGAATATTTCACTTAATGCAGGCCATGTGTCTTGCATTGTTGCACCTGTAGTTTCGTCAGCCAAAGTGATAACCATATTTTCATCCTCGCCTATATACTTCATGCCTGTGATCTCTTTTCCTCCGATGTGCAAAGGGGTATAGAATACGATTCCATCTGTCGTCACACGGAATGAAGCTGTAGCAGATTCATAACCCTCCGTACCTGGGTAAGAAAACAACAGCGTACGATAATTCATTGTAGCGGTTGCTTTGAGATCCCCCATTGTAAAATTGAAAGAACTTGCTGCAGAATTCATGATGTCTGCCATATCAATATACTTTTGCATCAGATCAGGCCAGCTTGTATCTGTGGCAATTGGAGTCATGATAATTGTGTTGCCAGTCTTTTTTCCTTTCAGATGTACCTTTTCGGGGGTAGCTTCTATAACCATAAATTCATAGTCGCCTCCCATACCACTATCAATCGGGCCGATTTCATCCGGATTATTAGGATCGGAGAAATAGTGGAACAAAGAGTTGTGTGTGTTGAAGGTCAGTACTGGGCCACTATCGGCAATCAGCTCATACATACTCGTTTCAGTCTGGTCAGCTTTGCCCTTTTCCGAAGCAACTGTAACAGCATTGTTATCACCGAATTTCACAAACATCGTATATCCTCCATACGATTGTTTCTTCTCTGGGAAATATTCCATTATCCAGCCATTGGTTGCTCCCATCAACACCTGTTGATCGTGTACTAGTCGTTCTTCCATACGTTGGGAAGCCGACTTATCAAAGATATCATCGTCGTCCTTAAAGCAAGATTGAAGTACCAAGGGCAACGCAAGTAATAAAAGATAGTATATTTTCTTCATAATTTGTTCGGATTAAAGTTCGTCTAAGTCCAATTCTCCTATTCTATTTTGATGGTCGAGCACTGTATTGCGCAGTATATCAAGATCAATGTTCCATGTATCAAGCATGTAGTTATATACAATTTCGAATTTGGAGTTGATAATAGGTGCCCCGGTTGTTCCTGCCGTTTTGATGCGAGACTGCCAGTATGCTTCCGTATTTGTCACGTACACGGCAATCAATTCCACAAAATCTTCATCCACGGCACTTGAAGCATATGGAGTGATAAATCCGGCTTTCAAAGCTGCGGTCTCGGCGGCGGTACCACTTCCCCATGCAGAACTCCAACTGTCTTTTACATATTCACTTCCGCTGATTTCTTTGAAAGCGGTAGGATATGGACGAGTCTGATGGAGAATATGCGCAAACTCATGGTGAATTGTCTTAAAATAGAAATAGTTCAAGGCGGATACGTTGAGTACATCTACATTATTCACATTGTAAAGTGTAATTTTTAGTCCGCCTTCGGCTGTACCTAATACCATTGTTCCATTGTTTTCATAGGCCGGCGAACCAACCAAATGTATCATTTTGGGAAAATAGTCACGGATAAACTGTTTTCCTCCCGTAACTTCATCATATACTTGAAGACAAAGAAATTCGACTAGTTTGGCTAGTTGTACGGACTTTGTATAATCAGCAGGAATTAAGTTATAGTTACGATCGGACTCAATATCCTCCATACGATATTTGAAATCGATATTATAAGGCGTCACATAGTTTTTCACAATCCAACGATCGAAGTCGTTTTCTACACGCTGTGCCTCGGTTATGACGCTTTCACTGCTCAAATCATCTTCCGAACAAGCCGAAAAGAATGCAGCAAACAACACAGCTATAAAAATATAAATTTTATTCTTCTTCATTGTCTTTACTTCTTTTTTAATGTAATACATCATTTCTATACTCAGTATTTTATCTTGGGTTCGGAGTGATACCGGCAGAGATAACGTCAGGCGGAATCTGTAGAGCGCAACGGTTGTCGCGTACTTTCAACATGTCTCCAATAGAGACAGGTTGTCCGCTTTGCATAGTTCGGCGATAGATTTCGATGCCGTAGCGTTTGATGTCAAACCAGCGTAATCCGGAGAACATTGTTTCATATCGGCGTGCATATAGCAGGAATTGTAGATATGCCTCTTGTTGCCCCTCTTCAATGGCAAATTCCGGATTTAGCTTTTTCTTTGGGGTAGGTGCATTGGGCGTGTAATACTGATAGCTGTCTACCCAGTTCTCTATCGCTTCTTTTGTAAGCGTGTAGGGACCATTGATTGTATTGTTTACCCACACTTGGAGATCTGCCAGTGCTTTGTCATATTCTTTCTGCAGGATATATGCTTCAGCACGTATCAGTAAAGTTTCTTCAGCGGTAAGAGCTGCATAGACAGTTCTCGCATATCCGGTTTGTGCTACAGGATCGGTATATTCTATTAGATATGGAAAACGAGGCACCAGCGTTTTGTCAAAGTTGGTTCCGGTAGATGCCCATAGATTGAATTTATACACTTTGTTGGCATATGTTCCCCATGGGGCACGGCTCATCAGGGTTTCAGTTTGTGCCAGATATGCACCATGCGCATAACGAGAACCTTCGTAATAAGAAGTGAATACCAAACCCAGTCTTGAATATGCGGTTTGCAGCAAATAGTTAGCTTTTACGGTAGCGCTTACGTATTGTTCGCATACTTTGCTGAATGGGTCTTTGGGAAGTGCATCCAATGCGGCATAGTCACGGAGCTGTCCGGCAGGTGAGGAGCCGAGTGCTTTTGTTGCACAATCTATTGCTTCTTGCCACTTCTGATAGTAAAGATAGAAACGGGCAGCGAAAGCGTAGGCGGCTTTCATATTGAAATGATACTTAGGTACTGTGTAGATTTCATCACTGATAAGCGGTAATCCTTCTTTCAGGTCTTTTTCTATTTTCTCATACACTTCGGCCACTGTGTTGCGCTCATATTTCGGGTCAAGTTCTGTCTCGGATACTTCCATATAGGTGATTCCTAAATCTGTTCCGGCATTTGCTTTGGTGTAATGTTGAGCAAAAACATTAACAAGAATGAAGTGTGAATAGGCACGACAGACTAATGCTTCACCTTTAGCTGCTTTCATGGCTGAAGTTTCTTCCATCTCGGCAATAGATGCCAAAGCCTGATTAGCTACAGCAATGGCATTATAACAGGCTTCCCAGATGCGAGAAGGATCTTCATTGTCGGCTTCAGAAATCACCTGCCAATTATAAATCTGTTCCATAAAGCGGTCGCCATACGGATTTGATTCTCCGAAATCATCTACGTTGTCTGTTCCCAGTTCTGTACAGAAGATATAGTCGTTTTCCGGATAGGCAGATACCAGTAAGCTAATGATCTTTGATTCGCTGTCCAGTTCGGCGCGGTTGTCGGGCATTTCGTCCAAATAATCTTTGCACGAAGTAGCAGTCAGCATACCCGCCACAGCCAGCAATGTCAATAATATATTTCTTTTTTTCATAACTTTCTTTGTTTTCAATCCATTTATTAAAGTCCAATTCTCAGAGTCAGTGTGAACTGTTTAGGTACAGGAGCGGCCACACCACCGGTATTGAAGAATTCCGGATCTTGTCCATTCAGCTTTTTATCGGCATAGAGCAGGAAGAGATTGGTAGCCTGTAATTTCAATGAAAGGTTGGCTAAGTTCCATTTGCTTATCATATCTTTCGGGAAGTCATATGTCAGTGAGATTTCCTTCATGCGGATAAAGTCGCCTTTTGCGATACGGGCTGTAGAATAATTGTAAGAGTTGTATGCCACAGACAGATTGCGGTCATTTTTCTCTTGACGTACACTGGCTATTACTGGTATATCTGTATACTTTTCATCGCCTGGTACTACCCAGCGATTGCGGTATTCTTTTGGCATAGCGCTGAGATCAGTATATTTTTTCTTGAATACCGGGTCCAGGCGGATTACGTTACCGAATGAGTAAGTAACAAACAAATTCAGACGGAAGTTTTTATAGCTGAAGGTATTACCTAAACTACCAATATCCGTAGGATCGGCTGAACCGGAATATTCAAGAAAATCTGTATGATCACGTTCTTGAAAGTATACGTCGGATACACTGATGTTACCGTCTTGGTCGCGGAAAGTCGGCAGACCTTCTTCGTTCAATCCCATGAAAGGTATGGAGAAGATAGAGCGTACTGGATAGCCTTCGACAGCAAATCCGTTACCAGAAACGAGGTCGATAACGCGTTTCTTTCCACCTTGCAATTCAGTTACTTCATTTTTGTTATGCGAATAGATGAAATCCGTAGACCATGTAAAGTCTTTGGTCACAATGTTTCGGGTAGAGATGGAGAGTTCAAATCCGCTAGACTTCATAGAAGCTACATTACCGTACTTTTCAATTTCTCCACCTAGTCCTTGTGTTGTGATGATTCCTATCAGATCGTAGTTGTTGCGTTTGTACCAGTCAGCTGTTACGTTGATGCGATTGTCCAGGAAGCCGAGATCGGCACCGATGTTAAGCTCGTGTTTCTTTTCGTAGGTCAATGCACTGTTTTCAAGGTTCTTGATGTAAAGAGCAGATTCAGTGACACTACTTGACGGACGCCAAGGGTTTCGTGAGCTGATAACTACGCGTGAGTTAGTAACATTACTTGGTCCACGGTCCGCTGTAAGGCTGTATGATGCTTTTAATGTAAGGTGTGACATGGCTGGTTGTAATGATTTGAAGAAACTTTCTTCATGAGCATTCCATGCGCCGGACACGTTCCATGTAGGCAGCCAACGGGAAGATGTGCTTCGTCCCAATTTGTTGGAACCTTCGTAACGGACTGTTCCATTAAATGTATAACGTCCTTTATAAGAGTAGGTACCGTTTGCAAAGAATGCGACATCACGTGCATGCGTATTAGCCATTGTAAAATAATCGGAGTTTTCTTCTTTGCTCTTTTTGAACACTTCGTAAGCATAGAAAGGGATCTCTCCCATAGTATACTGCATACCCCAACCACGATTCCATGTTTTGCGGCGGTCGATAGAATTGACTTCCATACCTCCATAGAGATTCATGATGTGAATCTCGTTGAAAACCGTATTGTAAGCAGCCGATGCACGGAAATCATAAGCTAGCATACGATAGTCTGTGCGTTCATAAATACCTCCTTGTGGTAGTACGGTGATAGGTACTGCATAGGGATTATCCGGGTCTGTATATAAGAAAGGATTATTATCACGTATATGTGTGGTAGGCATTGAACGGTATGCCATTGCTTGATTGGAATAGTCTGTAATGGTATGCTCCTGTGAGGTAACCTGATATTTTACTGCTCCCAAAGCTGTAAGTTCTAGTCCTCTAACGGGTTTCCACTTCATTTCACCTTGAAATTTCAGGTCAACTACGTTGATGTCGAGATAGTTGTTTTCCAATTCGTTGAAAATGTTGAAATCAGCATAGTTACGTGTGTAAATTTCTGTGGGGTCCAACGCACGTGAGGTGTTCAATGCATAAGAATACGGATTGATATCGAAGTCGCGTTTTACTTCTCCATTCACAGCGTCAATCTCTGACGATAATGTTCCTGGTGCCCGTTGCTTGCGATAAGAGGCACTGGAAATAAGGTTCATAGAGAGATTTTTAAGAATGTTGTAAGTAGTATTCAGATTGGCAGTATAACGATTTACTTCGCTCTGACGTGACCATCCCGGATCGATCAACGCACTAAGAGAGGCATAATAGCTAGCCTTTTCGTTACCGGAAGTAATACTGACGGAATGTGTTTGCATTACGTTACTCTGAAATAGCTCGTCGAACCAGTTTGTGTTACGGTATTCCGCATCACGGAGGTAAGAGTTACGGGCTGCTTCTGTGTTTAGTAATGTACTGTTAGAAATCTTCTGATACATCTTTCCATATACGCCACTTTCACTAGCATTGGCCAAATCGGCATAAGTAAGCCATCCTTTCTGTTGCATTTCCTGATAGACAGCCATTTGGTCCTGTGAATTCATAATATTGAATTCTGTATAATGAGGCTTCATGCGGTAAGAGAATTCTCCAGTATAGCTAATCTTATTCATTCCGGCTTTACCCTTTTTAGTTGTAACAACGATAACTCCTGCCATTGCCCGTGCTCCATAGATAGAGGTGGCGGAACCGTCTTTCAATATTTGAAAGCTTTCAATGTCGTCTGAATTTAATCCTGCAATAGCTGAACTGATCAGTGTGGTAGCATCTCCAGAAGAAAGCTGGTCGGCACTGACGTCTACTACGTCTTCCATAATAACGCCATCTACTACCCAGAGTGGTTTAGAGCTACCGTAAATGGATGTGGCACCACGGACACGAATTTTGGGAGCTGTACCAAATGTACCGGATACATTTTGGACTGATACGCCTGCCGCACGTCCTTCAAGTCCACGGCTTATTTCTGGAAGACCGTCCAATTTTACATTGTCGGCGGTTAAACTGGCCGCAGCACCCGTAAAAAGTCGTTTATCCACCTTCGTCATACCGGTTACTACAACTTCGTCAAGTACTTCCGAATCTGTTTTCATTACTATTTTCATCAGACCGGATTTAATTGCAATCTCTTGTGTTTGCATACCGATAAACGATATCTTCAAAGTTCTAGAAGAACTTGGTACGTCGCTTATGGT
>UMCB01013252.1_pt1 | contig 23474 bp, 22 predicted proteins | sample 1964151 | NCBI WGS metagenome assembly UMCB01 (sample SAMEA4835960, study PRJEB28245) | human gut metagenome | biome: gut microbiome; material: fecal sample | place: Denmark | collected 2008
CCGCACCCAAAAAGTTGCATTTATAAGTTGAACTCAAGAGAGATAATCTGTTTTTGAAGAATAATACAGCTTAGGTATTTTTCCTGCCTTTATTTTGTCCAATATCCGATCTCCTGTATGTAATGTATATTGTTTAGAGTTGTATGTTATATAAATTTGATTTGAACTTTTATAGTGTCTCTTTTCCAAATATCCATTATATGTATAGTCAGTAATAGGATTTTGAGTTTGTTCTATATATCTGCCATATAAATTGAACAGATATAGAACAAGAGATATTTCGATCATGAAAGGTTTGCCCGTGACCTTTTTATGTGCGATTACTGGTTTGATGACGGGTTTGTATTCCGGGTGGCTTAAACGACTATTCGGGCAGGGTTAAAACCCTGCCCGAATAAACAGAGAAACGATGAAACGGAAAAGCATTTATAAAATCATCCTGCGGGTGTTATTGTTCTGCCTTGTGTGGCGGTTCGCCTGCACAGCCGGAGCAATCACGGCGGTAACGGCATATCTTGTATTTCGTACCGCCTGTTTCCTGCTCCGGGTCTGCCTTTCAGCCCTTTATGCGCTGGGCGTGGCTCTGCTTCTCTTGCTATTGCTTTTCTTGCTGATATTATAACCATTAAAAAATAGAACATCATGCAGTCACTTAACAAAAACGGGGTAAGCATCACCCAAGCACCGGGAGAGGAAAAGTTTGTAAAATACCGTCCGGTCGCATTCAAAGGACGGATATTTTACCAGTACGACTACCGCCACACGGACGGGGAACTGTTTTCCACAGTGGCTAAAACGCTGGCAGAGTGCCGCCACAGGCGGGATAAATGGATAGAAAAGAAAGAACAGGGTAATAACAGATAAATTTTAAGGGTATGAAAACGACAGAAGTAAACAAGAACCTAATCGGCAGGCGTTGCGAGTATATTTTTACGGGCATGATGGTAACAGGCGTTATCGAGTTATCGAGGACATCAAGGAAAACAAGTATTATGTAAACGTGAAAGTGCATTTTGATAAGCTGCAGCAGTGGGGCGATGATTTGTACACGGAAGATTGGGCTTGGGGACGCAAGACGGAGGAGTTCGGCACGCTGCACCATTTGCGACTGTTGTCAGACGAACCGGACTTTCAGACGATGACAGTAGTTTTCGGTGAGCCTATCAGCCAGATAGACCGCAGTGTTTTTGAAGATGTTGCAACGTGGGGTGTCTGTTCCCTGCAAAGCTGGGTAAACAGCTATGAAAGTGTCCGGTTTGTAGCCATAAACGACCATACGGCGGTCATAACGGGCGAATATAACATGGATCAGAAAGGTGTGGTTAGAGAAATATGTGCCTATAAAGAGCCTTAAAACCAGTTAATAGAGCGGCGGCTGTTTGCCGCCGCTACTTTCTTCCATGAGCTTGCCAGCGGGTGAAAAAAGTAACAAAGAAGCCTTGTTTGTCTTTCTCCTATAAGCAAATGTTCAACCTAAATTGATAGGTATCGTTTAATTGCTCATGATACTAATGATTATTGTAAATACTTTGTGTAAAAATCACGCCATTCTCTAACTTTGCTTTTCCCTTTTTCAATATCTTGTTTGTTATAAAATGCTGATATATAATATTTTTCTTTGTCTGTTTCATCATCTGTAACCCAAAAATCATAATCTGTTCCTGAATAGCCATTGTCCCATAGCCACTTCTGATTAAATCCTTTAATTGTAATAATATCAAGATTTTCTTTGCTTAGAGAAAGTAAATCTTCTCTGATATTCTTTAAAAGGGAATATCTTTCTATTAACTTTTTGAACTTTTGTTTTCCTACTGAAGATATTCCGTTGTAATATAACCATATTAATTCATGTCGAGATAAAGTGGCTCTAACCATTGTTGTATATTTATATTTTTCATCAAATGATAAAAAATCTGCATTGTCAACGAATTTTACAATGGTATATAAATGCCTAAAATAATGGTCAAAATATGTTGGTGTGTAACTATCATCGTAAGAACTTAAACCATTAAAGTACAAATATTGCCTCATACCTTCCGCTTTTTTGGTACTTCCATCAGCTAATTTGAAATAGTAAGGACGTTCTACAAATGAATAAAAGAACAATTCTCTACCCTTCACAACTTTATCAACAATAACTTCTTTTGCGATTCTTCCTAATGTTGGGTCTGGGGCGTCTTCTATAACCTGTTCTCTGCTAATATCCGTAAAAGATAAGTCATTAACAATTTGCTGTTGCAAACTCAACATATTAAAAAATGTATTTTCAAAACGCTGTAATTTTAGTGTGTTGTTTTGGGTAGAAAATTCGTTTCGTTGAAGCCCTAAATCTTTTCGTTGTAATTTCAGTTCGTTTCGTTGAATAAAAATGGCAACAATAACACCAGCAAAAGCAAAAGCTGAAATCAGTGCGTTTACTGCGCCAAAACTATCTCCAAACAGTGCTTGCGGATTATCGTCATTTGCAACAGTAAAATATGTTTTAGCGTACCAATGAGATAAAAACATTCCTCCTATCCATAGTACCAAACAAACAATAATTGCAATGAAGATTATACAGCCTGTATAATCTTTCTCGTCACGTTCATTATTTATACTCATATGTAATATATTTTAGTCCAATACTTTTGCAAAGGTACTTAAAAATATAGGTTCTATAATTTAAAACCTATATTTATATATCAATATGAAATGATATTTATTCGTTATTGTCATTATTGAACGAGAACGTAAGTTGCTGCATCTGCCCGAAGCGGTCGATGATATAGATGTCAATCGTCTGCTGGTAGGTCGATGCCGATGTGTAGTAGAGCCAGAACGTTTCATTCTCCAGCGGGTAAAGGTCATTGGGCAGGAACACCGTACCGTTATCCATTTCCAGCTTTCCTTTGCCGTCTGGCTGGAAATAGCGTATCTGATAGGTAGTCGGCTGGTAATAGCCGCCACGCACCAGTTGGCAGCGTATTTCGGCGGTTTCACCTACTTTAAGTCTTTTGGGTACGGGCAGCGTTTCGATGCTGAACGGGTAAGCCTGCTGAATGTCCAAGCTGTCATTACAAGCGGTTACAAGCACGAGGGCGGCCACGATGTAGCAGCCCACGATGATTTTATACATTACATTCTTCATATACATTATTACATAGCGGTCAGTTGATAATGAATTTCAGTCCCATGCCTACCTGCGTGTGGAACTTGCCGATGTCAGAGCCGAACAGCATACGTTCCCTCGCATTGACGAGCAGCACCACCCGGTCGGTCAGGTAGGTTTCCAGTTCCAGCGTGAGCGCACCGCCGTAGATGAAACAGTCCTTGTCCAGCAGCGTAGCACCGTCCGGCAGCAGCTTGTCGCCCCGGTTGCTGGTTTCATACCCGGCGAGAGCCGACAGCCCCAGCGAGAGGAAAAAGGTCTTTCCATTTATGAAACTAATACCTAAATATCAAACTGGAAAAGACATATTACCAATAGATTGGCGACCTCGTTCTGAATTAGATTCTAAGTACAACTTAGGTTCTAAATCTTATGATAAAACAGGGCAAGTATCGGGTCAGTAGAAATTATTTGAATCCTGGATATAAAAACAATATAAATCCATCTGTTGCAAGAAAAGAAGCATCCGCCACAAAAAGTGACGGATGCCGATATCAACTCAGTTTCATAGGAGCCACGCCTGCAAGCGTGGTTCCGGTCACAAAAAATGTGCGAGTCTCGTCAATCCTACTCGTTGATGAGCGACATACCCTTGCGGATAGCCTCCTCATTGAGAGGAATCAATTTATGATGGCGCTCAGGCAACGACTTCTTCAAGCCTTTTATCACACTTTCCAATGTAACCATCGGGCACACCTTCAAGAGCGCGCCGAGCACAATCATATTGTACGTTTTAGAGTTTTTCATCTCCAACGTAGCGTCCATAGCCGCAACATTGTAGACCTTTATGTCCTTGCGCGTTGGAGCGCGATGAATGCCGTAGTTGTCATAGATGAGTATGCCGCCAGGCTTCACCTTGCTCTCAAACTTGTCAAGGCTCTGCTGGTTGAGCACCACAGCGATGTCGAAAGCGTTAAGAATCGGCGAGCTTATCTTCTCATCACTTAGAATCACGGTCACATTCGCCGTGCCGCCACGCTGTTCAGGGCCGTAAGCCGGCATCCATGTCACTTCCTTATCTTCCATCAAGCCCGAATATGCAAGAATCTTGCCCATCGACAGTACACCTTGTCCGCCGAATCCAGCTATAATAATTTCGTGTTTCATCGTCTACTCATTTTTTAGGTCGCCCATAGGGTAATTGGCAAACATATTCTCTTCCATCCACTTGTTAGCATCTACCGGACTCATTTTCCAGCCAGAGTTGCAAGTGCTGACAATCTCCACCACCGAGGTGCCCTTCTTGTCGAGCGTGTTCTGGAACGCCTTCTTGATGGCAGCCTTCGCCTTGCGCACGGCAGCAGGAGTGTGCACGCTCTGACGCGTCACGTAGCAAGTGCCGTCGAGCAGCGACAGGACGTTGCTGATTTTAAACGGATATCCATTCAGGTCGACACGTCGTCCGTAAGGCGTTGTGGCAGTCTTCATGCCGAGCAGCGTCGTCGGGGCCATCTGTCCGCCAGTCATGCCGTAGATTGCATTGTTGATGAAGATGATTGTAATGTTCTCACCGCGGTTGGCGGCATGGATAGTCTCGGCTGTACCGATGGCAGCCAAGTCGCCGTCGCCTTGATATGTGAAAACGAGGTTACCTGGATACAAGCGGTTTACGGCAGTAGCGATAGCAGGCGCACGTCCGTGGGCAGCTTCAATCCAGTCGATGTCAATATAATTATAGGCGAAGACGGCACAACCCACAGGCGCAATGCCCACAGCGCGGTCTCCGAGTCCCATTTCTTCAATCAGTTCGGCTACGAGTTTATGAACAACACCGTGGCTGCAGCCAGGGCAATAGTGCATGTGATTGTCGTTCATCAAAGCCGGTTTCTTATAAACCAGATTCTCAGGTTTGATAATATCGTTGATGTCCATGACGGGAATGCTTTAGTTATTTCTGATAGATTTTTTGTTTGAACGCTTCGAGAATCTCGTCGGGCGTAGGCACGATGCCACCCAAACGTCCGAAGTGTTCCACTTTCACTGCGCCGTCGACAGCGAGACGCACGTCCTCAACCATCTGTCCGGCATTGATTTCCACTGTCAGCACGCCTTTTGTGCGTTCTGCCAAACGCTTAACCTCTGCATACGGGAAAGGCCACAACGTGATTGGACGGAGGATTCCGATTTTGATTCCTTCCTTGCGTGCCATCTCCACTGCTTTCTGGCTGATACGCGCGATTGAGCCGTATGCCACGATGAGATAATCGCAATCGTCAACGGCATACTCTTCGAAACGCACTTCGTTTTCCTCAATTTTCTTGTATGTTGCCTGGAATCGAAGGTTGTTCTCCTCCATCTTTGCAGAGTCAAGTTCAAGCGACGTGATTACGTTGCGCGCACGTCCCGGTGTGCGTCCTGTGGCTGCCCATGGGCAACGTTTGCGCACTTCCTCGTCGGTCAGACGCGGACGCTGCGGCGGAAGCACCACCTTCTCCATCATCTGTCCGACAACACCGTCGGCAAGAATCATCGCCGGGGTGCGGTATTTGAACGCCAAGTCCCATCCGAGACCAACGAAATCACACATTTCCTGCACCGACGACGGAGCCAGCACGATGAAATGATAGTCACCGTGTCCACCACCTTTTGTTGCCTGGAAATAGTCAGCCTGCGACGGCTGGATAGTTCCAAGTCCAGGTCCGCCACGGCTCACGTTGATAACCAAGGCTGGCAATTCCGATGCTGCGATATACGACAAACCCTCGCACATCAAACTGATACCTGGACTCGACGACGACGTCAGCACCACTTTGCCTGTTCCTGCCGCGCCATAGACCATATTGATCGACGCCACCTCACTCTCTGCCTGAAGCACAACCATGCCCGTGGTTTCCCACGGCTGTTCTGCCATCAGCGTTTCAAGCACCTCCGACTGCGGAGTGATTGGATATCCGAAATAGGCATCGGCTCCATAGCGGATAGCCGCGATGGCAAGAGCCTCGTTGCCTTTCATCAATCTTATTTCTTTTTCCATAGTGAAATTCGTTTTTCGATTTGTTAATCTACGCGTACTTTATAAACTTCAATACAAGCGTCGGGGCAAACCAACGCACAACTTGCGCATCCGATGCAAGCGTCGGGATTAGACATGTAGGCAAAGTGGTAGCCACGGTCGTTCACCTCCTTTGCCTGTAACGACAAAGTTTTTGTGGGGCATGCCACCACACATAGGTTGCACCCCTTGCACCGTTCTTCGTTAACCACTACTGCTCCTCTGATTTTAGCCATAGTTCTTGTGTTTAATTGCTACAAATTTAAAGTAAAATATGTAATCTTTTTAAGGATTTAGTTCTATTTAATTTTTGGCACAATCGACCTTTTTTTGTGTAATTCCGACTACTCAGAATCGCCTTTTTTGTGCAATCACGCCCCATATTGCGCACACTACATCATTGAGTGTGCAATTCTTCAAATGCATAATTCAAAAAATCGTTGAACGGTTTTGCCAATTGAGCGTCTTTTGCAACTTGCTTCTGCCAATTTCCGGCTGCAAACAATGATTTTTTATATTTTTTTTGCACAAGGAATTCTTTCATTTTGAAAATTTCAGGGCGCGGACAGTCTTTCGGATAGCCTTTTGGCAACGTCTTCAGGCTTTCTCCTATCAGACCGGGATATTCCGATTTGAAAGCAGGACTGTCTATAATCTCAAGAAATTCGTCAAGATTATCGTAGATGTTGCGCCGCAGAAAGCGCAGCACAGGCATTTCCGGGAACCATACGCCACTGAAAAACGCGCAGCCGTCGGGATCAATATGCAGATAGTAGGCGGCCTCCTTGCATTTCTTACCTCCGTGACCAAGCACAACTCCAAAATGGGTCTTATACGGCGATTTGTCGGCTGAAAAACGGATGTCGCGATAGATGCGATACACGCATTGCTCTGGCGCGACTCCGGCAAGATGCGGGTCGAAACGCTCTATTTCGGCAATCAGCACGCCTACCTCTTCCAAACATTGACGGCGGATGTCGTTATACTCTTCTTTATGCACACCAAACCACTGACGGTCATTGTTAACCTTCAGCGCGGTCAAAAAGTCGAGCATTCTGCTTATTCCAGTCATAGCGAGTTAGATTTGTGGTTGCTAATTTAGAAATAAAAAATGTGGTTTCAAAATTTTCGACCGAAAATCTTGAAACCACATTATCAATTTTTTGCACCGCTACTGCTTCACATTTATAGCTTCCCCGACAGCACTTTCATTGTTTGCACGGTCGAGCACCGTAACCACATAGGTGAAATGGCCATGGTCGGCGCCAAGAGCATATTCCGGCTTGTAAGTGACACACTGTATCGCCTCTGCGTTGTCGATGTTAACGTCAACGCCCTTGTCAAAACGATAGACCACATAGGCACGCGCCTCCTGCATAGGGTCGGCGGTCGACGGAGCCTTCCAAAGAAGGCGGTCGCCGTCGCGGCGGAGCGAAGTGACCTCGCCTGGCTTCACGTCGTCGATCCACGGATAGTTGGGCACGAGAGCCACTGTGCGCTGCTGATTCATGGCAAGCGAGTCGGCCACGCCCTTATAGTTGGCCGTGATCATATACCCAGGCCACCAGCAGTTACCCTGAATATTGGGCAGCTCACGCGACAGGCGGATTTTGTGATCGAGTTGCGTAGGGTCGGTCGACGGGGCAAGATCTGGAGTGTCCATCGTAGTCTTCACGTTTTGTCCGATGTACATGTGGCGACCGTTAGCATTGTCGTTCCACCAATACGCCAGTTTCTCCGACGAGGCCACCTTCCTCTCAAGCGTCCAGTAAAGCTGGGGAAGCATATAGTCCACCCATCCTTTTTCCGTCCAAAGCAACACGTCGGCATAGAGGCCGTCGTAGTTTTGAAATCCGTTTGTATCGCTGCCACGCGGATCGCTCGTCTTGTTGCGCCAGATTCCGAACGGACTTATGCCCAAACGCACCCACGGCTTCTGCGCCTCAATCACCTCGTGCAATCCCTCGATGAGCAAGTCGACATTATGACGGCGCCAGTCGCCGCGGTCCATCCCCTCTCCATATTTCTTATACGACTTGCTGTCGGGGAAATCCAATCCATCCACAGGATAAGGATAGAAATAGTCGTCCATATGGATGGCGTCAAAGTCGTAGCGCGTAATCAAGTCTTTGACCACACTCTCAATAAAACTGCGGTTTTCAGGCAAGCCTGGATCGAAATAAAGTTTGCCGTCGTAAGCGACGAAACGCTCGGGATGCTTGTAATAGATATGATTTTTCGGAAGTTTCTCATTTTTCGATGTCGTCACACGGTATGGGTTAAGCCATGCGTGAAGCTCCATGCCGCGCGCATGAGATTCCTCAATCATAAACTGCAGCGGGTCCCAATAAGGCGACGGGGCCTTGCCGGCAGTGCCAGTCAGGAAACGGCTCCACGGCTCCAGTTCCGACGGATAGAAGGCGTCGGCGCTCGGACGCACCTGGAAAAGCACAGCATTGCAGCCTGCGGCTTTAAGTTTGTCGAGTTGGTCGCAGAGGTATGCCTTTGTCTCATCTGTTGTCATTTTGGCATATTGGCTCTGATGCACTGTGTGGATCCATGCTCCACGGAATTCTTGTTTCGGATTTTCGGCATGCGCCATCGGCAGCGTCAACACCGCCGCGCACAAAGCCGTCAAAATTTGTTTCTTCATTCGAATAAGATATGTTTGTTTGTTGATTTGCCCACGAAGTTACAACGCATCGCCGGAATATGCAAATTTTAGTCTAAACGCTCCATAAATTGTTCCGTAACCCCACATTCGCTTTCGGCAATAGAAAGAAAACATTAAATTTGCGTCTATGATTAAGAAAGTTTTTTTACAAGCGACAATATGCCTGCTGCTTGCGGCATGCAGCAACGACCCAAACCCATTGGTGACCGGATACGGCAACGTGCGGTTTCTGCTGTCGGTCGACCCCTCCGTCACTCCTGTGGCGGGAGCGGCTGGCATCGACGTTGACGCCCCTTCTGCCGACGCTTTGGCTCTCTCTGCCATGAATTGCCGCACGGCGACGGTGAAGTCGTGGGCTTCTCTTGCCAAATTCGAGAGCGGATCGCAGAAATTGCCTGTGGGTGAATATATCTTTTCCGCCAGCTACGGCGACAAGGATCAAGAGGGATTCATTGCCCCGACATTTTTTGCCGAGCAACCAAACTGCGTGAAAGAGGATGAAGAAACCACGGTCGACATAAAATGCGGTGTGGCTCAGACCCTTGTGTCGGTTTCGTTTACCGATGCGGCTAAAAATTTGGCGGACAACATCATGATGCGCGCAAAGACTGCATCCGGAGAATATGTGGATTTCACGACCAGCGAAAAGCGGACAGCCTGTCTGCGTCCCGGCAACATGCGCTGCGAGCTTGCCATCGCCGACGCTTCGGGGCGCAAAGTGGCTCTGCAGCCATTCGATGCTTTCGCCGCCGATGCCGCGACCCACCATCAATTCCGCTTCAATGCCGACGGCAACATCCTGACATGCGTGTACGATGAACACACGGCATCTACGCCTTACCGGCTGACGGTCGACGACGCTCTGTTCTCCACCCAGTCGCCTACTATCACTGCCGTGGGCTTCGACAACGACAACAGCTACAGCATGCTTGAATACAACAGTCCGGACAAACGGCTCGGTGTTGACATCAACGTGGCTGGAGGATTGAGAAATCTGTATTTTACAGTCATATCCAACAATATGGATGACAACTACTGGACTGACGAGACCGACATTGCCGCCACCGACGCCGCCACCCTTGCGTCGCAGGGCATCACTGCCACAGGGCTTGAAAAGGGGGCGACAAATGCATCGCTCGACCTGTCGGCAATCGTGGCCCGGATGCACGCTTCCGAAAGCGGGGCTGCCACCGTGCACAAAATCATTCTGCAGGCACGCGACGAGGCTGGACGCGTAGCGCTGTCGCCAATGGTGCTGACAGTGGAGATACGCCCAGTAAAAATCGCATTGATACAGCCCGCCGCCATACGCCCTTCCGCCGACAAAGTCGCGCTGGAGATTGAATGCAGCGGCGACCTGCCTGCCGACAAACTAACTTTTGAAACGAAAGGTCCGTCAAGCCTTGACCAATGGCAAGAAGTGACAGCCGCAAACGTCAAACGCGTAGCCGTGGGCAGATACACCGCCACCCTGCCTCTCGCTCCTGGCATAAGTGCCACTCTCGTGAGAGCCTCTTACAACGACGGCCTGAAATATACGGAGCCTGTCGCCGTGGAGCGCGACGTGCCCGAATATAAAGTGATGTGCAGCCAAGAAAACATCTGGTCGTCGCAAGTCGACCTGATGTTCGATGGCGACGACCTTAGCGAAGTTGTTCCTTATATCGGCGTCCTTGTGAAACCAAACGGAGGCGGATGGCATCCTGCCGTGACCGAACGCAACGTGGCCGACCGCCGCGTCACGGTAAAAACGCTCACCCCGTCTACTTCCTACGAAATCGCCGTAATCTCAGGCAGCAACGACTCCCATGGGTTCGGAGTGACGACAGAGTCGGCTCTCAAACTACCCAACGCCGACTTTGAAGACATTGACGAAACCATCAGTATGAAGCACGTGAACTGTGGCGGCAAATATTCCAACCTGTCGAGCTGGATGCCAATCTACAACAAAGCCAACATCATCGTCAGCGAACCGAAGAAGTGGACAAGCGTAAACAAAAAAACGTGCGCGAAGTTTGCCTCAACCTCAAACACATGGTTCCAAGTGCCTACAACAGAAATCATTCCGTCAACTGGCTCAGGGCAATGGGCCGTGCGGCTGCGCAACGCCGCATGGAGCTGGCACGGAGTTGAACCGGCGCGCGACGCTCGCACCGACCGGCAGTACTACAGCTCCTATGCTCCCGACCTGGCAAACCGCTCTGCCGGCAAACTGTTTCTCGGCAGTTACTCGGTCGACAAATCCGGCTTGGAGACATATAATGAAGGCATAGCCTTCCGTTCCCGTCCAACCGCCGTCAGCGGCATATACACATTCGTGCAGGACTATCACGACACCTCGGAAACAGGGCTTGTGGTCATCTCGCTTGTCAACGACGAGGACGGGAAAGAAGTGGAAATTGGCCGTGGTGTGGGCTATCTGAAACCATCAACGTCGTTCACGCGCTTCAACGTGCCTGTGGTCTACTCAATACGCAACAAGCGCGCAACGCGCCTGAAACTGATGGTGGCATCGTCAAACCACGCTTCCTATTCAATCGAAGAGGAGTCGCGCAACATCAAGACTTCCGACTATCTGGAGACTGCAGTGTCGACCGGCGCGGAACTGACCGTCGACCAGTTGTCACTACTATACGAATAGTCTGCCTTCCGATAGAAATGCATAGACTGGTTGGAATTCAACCTTGCCCTATGCCGACGTTTCTTGAATATGGATGGTCTATTGGCTATAGCTATCGATCCGAGCTACATCAGCAAGTCGGGCAAAAGACTCCGCATATCGGTACTTTTTGGTCAGGTTGTGCAAGTTCCATGAAGCATGGACTTGAAATCATAGGACTGGCTCTTGTCGATGTCTATGCCAACAGTTGCATGATGCTGCGCGCCCATCAGACTCCATCTACAGGAGAGTTGAAACTGCGCAACATGACTCTCGTGCAACATTACATAGCGGTCATCAAGCGTTACAAGAAGGAATTCTTGAAGGTCACCGATATCGTTGTCGCTGATGCTTTCTTCTCTATCCGTCCGTTTGTGGATGGAATCAAAGAGTACGGGTCCCATCTTGTCAGCCGCTTCAGCTTCGAAGCACGTCCAGATAGCCGAAGTGCTGGTACTTGCCACACACCAAGCCAACGGAAATGTCATTCACAGAGAAGCATAAACTAAATGTAGAGATTACCCCATCACAACATCCAGCACCATCATCAGCACGAAACCTATGGCGAAGCCGATGGTGCTGAGATTGCTGTGTTGGCCGCCTGAGGCTTCTGGTATCAGTTCTTCCACCACTACGTAGAACATGGCTCCTGCTGCAAAGGCGAGCATGTAGGGGAGGGCGGGCATAATGAGTGAGGCAAGCAGCAGAACGGCTATGGCTCCTATAGGCTCTACCACTCCGCTCAGCGATCCTAACACGAAGGACTTCCATCGGCTGTTGCCTGCCGCACGCATGGGCATTGAGATGATAGCGCCTTCGGGAATGTTCTGAATGGCAATGCCCAATGACACAGAAATGGCTCCGGCTAACGAGATATGCGAAGCGCCGTTTTCGGCTCCTGCAAACACCACGCCTACAGCCATTCCTTCGGGTAGATTGTGGATGGTTACGGCAAGTGCAAGCATAGCTGTCTTTGACAGGTGTGAGCGTATGCCCTCAGGCTCGTCGGTTCCGATATGGAGGTGGGGTGTCAGCTCGTCAATAAGCAGCAGGAAACCTACGCCCATAATGAATCCCACAGCTGCCGGCACTACCGACCATGCGCCGCTGTCAGCCTTCATCTCCATAGCGGGAATGAGCAACGACCATACGGACGCTGCTACCATCACTCCAGAGGCAAAGCCCAATAACGACTTTTGCAATCGCGCAGACATCTCGTCTTTCATCATGAAGACGAAAGCCGAACCAAGCATCGTTCCCAATAGCGGAATCAGAAGTCCAATGATTATTGTTGTTGTCATTCCTATCATAATCTTTTATCTGTTAGTTACGATGTAAAGATACAATTTCGTTGTGAGTCGGGCAATACCTAAAAGTGATGTCTTCGCCAAAGTGTTTAGTATTCATGCTCTTGCGTCTCCATCCCGAGCAACCATCTGTCCGTATATTCGTCCGTGCGTATCGGCTCGCGCTTTACGCCCTTACTGTCGAGCTCGCTGACAGCTGATGCGAGATTGTTCACCTCGAAAGCGAGGTGGCGCAGACCGGCTGCTTCAGGATAGGAAGGACGTGCAGGAGGATTGGGAAAGGAGAACAGCTCCACTACGTATGTGTCGCCCATCCAGCAGTCTGCCTTCCATGATTGGCGTTTCTCACGATAATGTTAGCTCACGATCTTCAAGCCCAGCACTTCTGTATAGAACAGCTTAGACTGCTCATAGTCAGAGCAAATCACGGCTACATGATGTATTTTGTTAACTCAGCTAAGCAAAATATTTATAGAAACAAACAATATCTAAGTTATGATAGATGTTCTAAACATAATCTATGTGTTAGACGCAGATCATGCCTGAAAGTTTAATACCGTAAGAAAACTATATTCATCGTTATGCAATATCATACTTACATATAGGTATTTTCTGCGGAATACCTATTTTTGAGGATGCTCTGAATTTGGTGGTTTCTCTTATGATTACTATTTTTACACCCGTAAATAAATCGTATTTATGCGCCCCGTGTTGTGTTCATGCGGTTTATATAAAGTTTTATAAAGTTAAAGTATTGTATTATGATTATCGAAAAAGTTCATGCAAGAGAAATCTTGGATTCTCGTGGCAATCCTACAGTAGAGGTTGAGGTTTCATTAAAGTCTGGCGTTGCTGGCCGTGCATCAGTTCCGTCTGGTGCCTCAACAGGTGAGAATGAGGCTTTGGAGCTTCGTGATGGCGACAAGAGCCGCTATTGTGGCAAGGGAGTATTAAAGGCAGTAGAGAATGTGAATAACGTGATTGCACCGGCTTTGGTCGGTTTCTCAGCCTTGGAGCAGCGTGCTGTCGACAATAAGATGTTGGAGCTGGATGGCACTAAGACCAAGTCAAACTTGGGTGCCAATGCTATTCTTGGCGTATCGCTTGCTGTGGCTCATGCAGCAGCCGAGTATCTCCATATCCCGTTGTATCGCTATATCGGTGGCTGCAACACTTACACCCTCCCCGTTCCTATGATGAACATCATCAACGGTGGTGCTCACTCTGATGCGCCCATCGCTTTCCAGGAGTTTATGATTCGTCCTGTGGGCGCTCCTAATGAGAAGGAGGCCATCCGTATGGGTGCAGAGGTGTTCCATGCCTTGGCAAAGCTCCTGAAGAGTCGCGGCCTTTCTACTGCCGTCGGCGACGAGGGCGGTTTCGCTCCTGCGCTTAATGGCATAGAGGATGCGCTTGAGAGCATCTGCCAGGCAATCAAGGATGCCGGTTATGAGCCGGGAAAGGATGTCAAGATAGCCATGGACTGCGCTGCCAGCGAGTTTGCTGTTCAGGAGAACGGTGAGTGGTATTATGATTATCGACAGCTGAAGGACGGTAAGAAAAAGGATCCTAACGGCAAGAAGCTCACGGCTGCAGAGCAGATAAAGTACTTGGAAGAACTGATTACCAAATATCCTATCGATTCCATCGAGGACGGTCTTGACGAGAACGATTGGAACAACTGGGTGAAGCTTACGTCTGCCATCGGTGACCGTTGCCAGTTGGTCGGCGACGACCTCTTTGTTACCAACGTGAAGTTCTTGGAGAAGGGCATCAGAATGGGTGCTGCTAACTCCATACTTATCAAGGTGAACCAGATTGGCTCGCTTACTGAGACTTTGGATGCTATAGAGATGGCTCATCGTCATGGCTACACAACTGTTACATCACACCGTTCTGGTGAAACAGAGGACACCACCATCGCTGATATCGCTGTGGCTACAAACTCTGGTCAAATCAAGACCGGTTCGATGAGCCGCACCGACCGTATGGCTAAGTACAACCAGCTTATCCGTATCGAAGAGCAGTTGGGAAATAACGCGGCTTACGGTTACAGAAAACTGAAATAGACGGGATTAATTATTGTCATTGAATAAATAATAATCGACATTAATGGGTATGAACAACCGTGATGGTTGGCCATGCCCATATTTTTATTTCCTTTTTTAACAATACTCTGTTAATTCTAATATAATCGTTTGAAAATGAGGGAGTTAATTAATACAATACAACTAATGAAATTTGATTAAGTGACTGATTATAAGCAACTTTATAAATCAAGCCACGATATAACTTATCCGGAAATATATTTAGCACTGCTAAGCGTTGGAATACAATAACACTTCAGTACAATTATAAGAACTGGTATTTCTCTGCGACGGGAGTAAACTTGTTTACAAAACGAGGAAGTACAATCGAAAAAATTACCATTTCAGAAGTTCATCCCGAAAAATACATTCAGAATATCAGAAATAACGCAAATATGGTATTGCTGGGAGCAACCTACAGATTTGACTTTGGCAAGAGGCAGAAGAAGGTGAATCGCACATTAAATAATGACGGAGTGGAAAGAGGGGGTAGATATCAATTATTAAATTTTTATTTTGGGAAAGATTAAACTTTGTTGGCAAATGGAAAGCACAGACTGTGGTCCAGCATGTCTGCAAATGGTCTGTGCATTTTATGGAAAATTCTCCATTTTCAATTAGTTTTGTGTCATTTCTCGACGGTTGTTTCCTCTTGATAATAGCACTCGTCAAAATATTCAAGCCTTGAATCGAGCGTGGACTCTGTTATCTGACCTGAAACAATGTGGTCAATGATATATTTCCATGCATCAAGATAATAGTCGAGTTCGTCGCAACTGCCTCCGCAACTATAATTGACATATTCATCGCAAAAATCTTTCTTTTCTGCCAGGTCATTGATAAAATCTTCGCCAAGCGGCTCATTGCATAAGCCGGAAAACACTTCTTCGATTGGATATTCGCCATAAAGAATTGCCGCCGCCGTCAACGGCAAGGGCTCCTCCGCCTCGTCAGTAGGGCAATTTTCACAACCGTCCTCCACGGTAAACCGAAACGTGTAATCGCCAGCTTCTATTCCCTCAATTTCTGCCCGAACCTCTGCCACTGCATCCTCATCTTCAACATCAAGAGCCTCCAGTTTCTCGGCAATGTCGCTCAGCTCTTCTGGAACGACATAATTGACCGACGTCACAAAGCCGTCAGGAAACGCCGTTTCGTATGCCAATTTGGAAGTTGTCATTCATTTTCAACGGCAAATTTAAAACCCTTCAGTACAGCCTATATGCAGAGAAGGCGCATTCTGTTGAAGAATGCGCCTTCTTTTTATTTATAAGTATATTTTCTTACTTGCCTTGCAGGGCGGCGATGCTTTCCTTGAGGGTTGCAATCTTCGCCTCAGCGTCGGCTTGCTTTTTACGTTCCATTTCAATAACCTTGGCAGGAGCGTTGTTCACGAATTTCTCGTTGCTGAGTTTCTTCAACACGCTCTGGAGGAATCCTTCCTGATACTTAAGGTCAGCCTCAAGCTTCTTCAGTTCTTCCTCAACGTTGATGTTGTTGCCAAGAGGCACGGCATATTCCGTTGTGCCTACCATAAACGCCGCTGCAGTGGCATCTTTTTCCGACACATTTGCGACTGCCGACAGATTTGCAAGCTTCTTGATGATCGATTCTACCGGCACATTGCCCTCACCCATCACCTGCAACTCAAGTTCTTCCTTGTTAGGAATGTTTTTCTGCAAGCGCACGGTGCGGATACCGGCGATGATGTCCTTTGCAACGTCCATATCAGCGATCGTCTGCTCGCTGAACGCGCCAGCCTTAGGCAGCAATGCTGTCATTACGCTCTCGCCGTCTTTGCGTTCGGCGATGTGTTGCCAAAGTTCTTCGGTGATAAACGGCATAAACGGGTGCAGCAGACGGAGCAACGCATCGAAAAATCCGAGAGTCGCCTCATAAGTGGCACGGTCGACAGGCTTTCCATAGGCTGGCTTCACCATTTCAAGATACCACGAAGAGAATTCATCCCAGAACAGTTTGTAGACAGCCATCAACGCTTCCGACAAGCGGAACTTGCCAAACAAATCGTCGACCTCGGCAAGCGTTTTGTTGAGCACTGCCTCAAACCATTTCACAGCAGTTTTGGCATACTCCGGCTGCTCGATGTCGGCAACCTCCCATCCTTTCACAAGGCGGAAAGCATTCCAAATCTTATTGTTGAAGTTGCGTCCCTGCTCACAGAGAGAGTCATCATACAGAATGTCGTTTCCGGCAGGCGCTGCAAGCATCAAGCCCATACGCACTCCGTCGGCGCCGAACTTCTCGATAAGCATCAACGGGTCAGGCGAGTTGCCAAGCGATTTCGACATCTTACGTCCCAACTTGTCGCGCACGATACCTGTAAAATACACATTGCGGAACGGCATATCGTTCTTGTATTCGTAGCCAGCCATAATCATACGTGCCACCCAGAAGAAGATGATATCCGGACCGGTAACGAGGTCGGCTGTTGGATAATAGTATTTTATTTCCTCATTGTCGGGATCAAGGATTCCGTTGAACAAAGAAATCGGCCACAACCAAGACGAGAACCAAGTGTCGAGCACGTCCTCATCCTGACGCAGGTCTTCAATCTTAAGCTCTTTGTTGCCTGTCTTTTCCTGAGCAAGGCGCAATGCCTCCTCGACTGTCTCGGCAACCACATATCCGCCCTCCGGCAAGAAATATGCCGGGATGCGGTGTCCCCACCACAATTGGCGGGAGATACACCAATCCTTGATATTGGTCATCCAATGACGGTAAACGTTCTTGAACTTTGACGGATGGAACTTGATGTCGTCCTGCATCACGGCATCGAGAGCCGGCTTTGCAAGCGCGTCCATCTTAAGGAACCACTGCATCGACAGTTTCGGCTCGATCACAGAGTTTGTGCGTTCTGAGTGGCCCACCTTATTGGTGTAAGCCTCAACCTTCTCGAGCAACCCTGCCTCGACGAGATCTTTCTCAATCTGCTCGCGCACCGCAAAGCGGTCCATACCCACATAAAGTCCGGCAGCCTCGCTGATTGTTCCGTTGTCGTTGAAGATGTCGATGCTCTTCAAGTTGTGTTTCTCGCCGAGCATATAGTCGTTGACATCGTGAGCAGGAGTCACTTTCAAGCAACCCGTACCGAACTCAACATCGACATAGTCATCCTCAATCACAGGGATTTCACGTCCAACGAGAGGCACAATCACACGTTTGCCTTTAAGATGGGCGTTTTTCGGGTCGTTGGGATTGATACACATCGCCGTGTCGCCCATAATCGTTTCCGGACGTGTTGTGGCAACAATTGCATAGCCGTCCTCACCCACGATTTTATAACGCAGGTAGTAGAGCTTGCCATGCTCTTCCTTGTAGACCACCTCCTCGTCGCTGAGAGCTGTCTGCGCCGCAGGATCCCAATTGACCATACGCACGCCACGGTAAATCAAGCCTTTGTTGAAAAGGTCGACAAACACGTGGAGCACACTCTTCGAGCGCACCTCGTCCATCGTAAACGCCGTGCGGCTCCAGTCGCACGAAGCGCCAAGTTTCTTCAGCTGCTCAAGGATGATGCCGCCATGCTCCTCTTTCCATTCCCACGCATGTTTAAGAAACTCATCGCGTGTAAGGTCGGTCTTCTTTATACCTTTCGAAGCAAGACGCGCCACCACCTTCGCCTCCGTTGCAATCGACGCATGGTCGGTTCCCGGCACCCAGAGAGCGTTCTTGCCCTCCATCCGCGCGCGGCGGATAAGGATGTCTTGGATTGTATTGTTGAGCATGTGTCCCATATGGAGCACACCAGTGACATTTGGCGGCGGGATAACGATTGTATACGGCTCCCGGCTGTCGGGAGTCGACTTAAACAAGTCGTGTTTCAGCCAATATTCGTACCATTTTCCCTCTACTTCCTCAGGGCTGTACTTCGACGCTAATTCGTTCATATTGTCAATAATTTTCAATTTCTATATAAGATGTGCAAAGTTACTCATCTTCGCCGAGAATTTCGATAAAGATTGTTATTATTTCGATTTTTTTGTCCGGTTTTGTCATCCCATGACTAACTTTGTATGAACGAAACATATTTATGATGAAAAAAGTAGCAAAGATTTTTGTTTGCGGCTTGGCAATGACAGCAGTTTGCATGGCATCTGTCGAAGCCCAGGATTTGAAAGATTTATTAAACGGTCTTGGAGATGTGGTAAAAGAGACCGTGGCACAAAACAAAACAGTGACCGTAGCCGAGCTCAAAGGCACATGGAAGACAACCGGGCCGGCATTGGTGCTGAAATCAGGCAACATTGCCCAGCAGGCTGGCGGTTCGGCTATGACCACTGCAGCCGAAGCCAAACTCAAGCCCTACTACAAAAAGGTGGGACTGCTCAACACTTCCTGTGTTTTCGACTCCGAAGGAAATTTCACGCTCACTGTGAAGAAGGCACCCATCAAGGGCAAACTCACAGCCAACAGCGACGGCACGTTTAAAATGCAACTGCTCTCAACCATCGCCGGACTCACCAACGACGAGCACTCTATGACGGTCTACGTTCAGAAAGTGGGCAACGAGATGTCGATTTCCATGGATGTTAAGAAACTGATGACGATTGTGCAGGCGGTGGCAAAGAAAGGCGACCTGAAGACAATCAACACCGTGACGTCGATGCTGTCGAACTACGACCACATCTGCATCGGCTTCCGCATGAAAAAATAGCTCCCACACAAGCTTCTATGAAAAGAGTTTCCCCAACGGAGACTCTTTTTTCTTTTTTTTGCCTATCTTCGCACATACAAACTGACGGATATGAAAAAACTGATACTGCTCATCGTGCTTGCCGCCGCCGCTTACGGAGGCTATAAAATATGGATTTCCGACGGTGAGGTGCTGAACGACTACATTGGCGAAGAGAATGTGATGAAGGCCAAAGAACACCTGTCGGCACTGACCGACAAGCCAGCGACTGCCGACACTGCCACAATTGCAGCCAACTGGTTTGCGACCGGACCTGCGGTCTACCTAAAGTCGGGCAATGCCGTGGGCAACCTCAGCGGGGAAGCCGTGGCCGCCATCGCCGAAAACCGACTGACACCCTACTATGAGCAACTGCAGCTCGATGACACTCATATTGAGTTTTCCGACGAAAACACCTTTGTCATCTTCGTGCGCGACGTGCCCGTGGAAGGACGCCTTGACAGGATTTCAGGCAACAGTTACAACCTTTCGCTCCACTCATCGCAGGTACGCATTCCGGCTGCCTACAGCAACCAGAAGGCTTATCTGCAGAAAGACGGCAACCGCATGACGCTCACCGTCGACGTCAAACAACTTATCGGATTGGTGTCGGCGGTTGCCGACAACGCCGACAACGCCACGTTTAAAATGGCTATGCGGCTGACACGACAATACGACAACGTGTGCTTAGGATTCCACTTCAAGCGCGCCGAGCATCCCGGCAAATGAGCTGCAGCGCCTGCCGCCGACGCTGATGTCGGTGGCTGACACAACAGACACCTCCACCTTGCCGTCGTCACCCACAGCATAACCGCTGCGGAGCAACGCATTTGTTGCCCAATGACTCAACGACGGATCGCTGCAACGCAATGCCACCGACCTATGTCCGGCAGGCAGCACCGCGGCAAACTCTCCTGTCAGCATATCGAAGGTCACCGAGCGCGACAGAAACAGTTCATCCAACCGTCCCGAAAGCACCAAATCCTCCGTCTGCCCGTCAACGATTACGCCCCCTGGCAAAAGCAGCCACAAGCGGTCGCTGAGCGACAACGACAACGAGACATCGTGCGACGACAGCAGTATGGCCTTGCCTTCGTTGTAAGCCAGACGGTGAAGCAGCTGCAACACGTCGACACGGCTCGCCACATCGAGAAACGAGGTAGGCTCATCGAGCAGGATTACGGGTGTCTGCTGCGCCACAGCGCGCGCAATCATCGCTTTCTGGCGCTCGCCGTCGGAAAGTTCGGCGACAAATTTTTCAGCCTTATGGCTTATTCCCACCGCCTCCATCGCCTCTGCCACAATCTCACGGTCGCTGCTGTCAAGACGCCCGAGAAATCCCGTGTGAGGCTGACGCCCGAGTCCCACAAGTTCCTCAACAGTCAATCCGCCGGCTTGAGTGCGGTCGGTCGACACAACGCTCACCATCTTGGCCAACTCCTTGCGGCTCATTGATTTCAACGATTTTCCATCGACAAACACCTCTCCCAGCAGCGGCATCTGCGTCCCGGCAATGGTGCGCAGCAAGGTTGACTTGCCGGCACCGTTTGCGCCAAGCAGACTCACAAGCTGTCCGCCGCAAAGCGACAGGCATGCGTCAGCCACCACAACATTTGTCTTCTTGTCCACAACATATCCGGCAGACACATTTTTAATTTCGAGCAAGCGTTTCATCTCTGTCAGTTGAAATAGAATATCTTACAGCGGTTGATTATCACGTAAAGTATCACCGGCACACCGACAATCGGCGTGATTGCATTTATAGGAATCATACCATTGTCCATCGGCAACACACTCACCAGCGTGCACGCCATCGCCACAACCGCACCGGCAAGGATAGCCACTGGAATCAACCGGTAGTGGTCGGACGTGCGGAGCAGCAGACGCGACACGTGGGGCACCACAAGTCCGATAAATCCTATAGGACCGCAGAATGCCGTGACAACGGCTGTAAGCAGTCCGGTGACCACAAGCAGCACATTGCGCGTGGAGCGAAGGTTGACGCCAAGGTTTTCAGCATAACGCCTGCCCAGCAGCAAAGCGTTGAGCGGCTTTATCAGCAGCAACGAGGCGGCAAGCCCCGCAACCACAACAGCGGCAAAAACCGGCAATTGGCGGAGCGTGACTCCGGAGAAATTGCCAAGTCCCCATATCACAAACGAATGCACACCCTCTTCTGTGGCAAAGAAATTAAGCAACGAGATTGCCGACGAGGCGATATAACCTATCAAGATACCAACAATCAGCAACATCGTGCTGCTCTTCACAACGTTCGACATCACGAGCAGCAAAGCCATCACAACCATCGCTCCCACAAATGCGCCGGTAAGCGTGGCTACATATCCGCCAGCGGCGACACCAAGTACAGTGGCAAACGAGCTGCCGAACGCAAGCATAGCGCATCCGGCACCCAGACTTGCCCCAGTGGATATGCCAAGAATCGAGGGATCGGCGAGCGTGTTGCCAAACAGGGTCTGCAACAGCAGTCCCGACACGGCGAGCGCACCTCCGGCAAGCGCAGCCGTGACGACAAGCGGCAGCCGACTTTCGAACATTATAAAATTCCACGGCTCATAGTCTGACGGACGACCGGTCAGAATGCGCCACACCTCAACAGCCGGCACATCGACTGTGCCCACAAGCAGAAGCGACAAAGCGAGAGCGACTATCGCAAAAACGAGCAAAGCCGTCACTATACGGAAACGTGCCATCTATCAATCCCCCATCGGTTTATAATATTGCAACGAGTAGTCAGGCAACAAGTCGGGATGAAACAGTTTCACGTATTCGCGAAGCAGACGCTCGGGGTGGAACGGCGTTTCCTCAAAAATCCCGCTTGTGGCGGAATCGACATAATAGACTCCATGATTGGAAAACGCGCTGAAACGGTCGTTGTGCGGATAAAGCGCAAGCATTGACTTGCGGTCAAGCGTCTGTCCGTAGACGGTGACAAGCCAGAAGTCGGCTTTCTGAGCCTTGTCGAGCACCTGCGGAAAGTCGAGCGACAACGATCCAGTCGACTGGTCGGCAGCCCATGGATATGCTGCGCCGGCATCGGCATAAAGCGAAGCCTTGTAGCTTTTGCCTCCTGGCACATACCATACCCCGTTGATGGCATATTCTGAAATCACCATGGGATGCTTGTCGGCTTTCTGAGCAACAGCCTTCACCGCGGCATAATCCTTAGCCACCTGCGTATAGACCTTCGCTGCCTGACCGCTCTTGCCAAAGAGCAGTCCGATAAACTCAATCCAGCGTGCGCGGTTAAGGGGCGTGGACTCCATATAGTCTGCCATCTCAACAATAGGTATTCCCATATTGCCTATCGCTCCATAACCGCTGTTCTGCATCGGCGACAGGAATATGGCCTCCGGCGCGGCACTGACGATACGTTCAGTGGATGGCGACATCGACGAACCGCAGTCGGATATCTTTCCGGATTTCAAACCGGCAACCACTTCGGGTGTCTTGAAATACTGTGCATCGAGCACTCCGACGATGGCATTTCCGCAGCCCAGCTCCACAATCGGACGGGCATACACATCACTGTAGACCACCGCCGAGCGCAACGGCACTTTTATCACCGTCGCATCGGGAAGCCCGTCGGGAAGCGGCTTGTCGCGTGGCACAAGCGCATAGCGGTGAAGTGTCTGTCCAGCCTTCCACGGATCGCGTACGGTCACCAGCGTATATCCGTCTTTCTCCTCTATGCCGAGCAGCTCCGACTCGATTTTTTTCTCTCTACCGCATCCTGCCAGCACGAGCACTGCCAGCAACAGCATAAATATCCTTGTTCTCATCGATTATATTTTTTCACTGATTAAAAAATAAGCAATACAAAGGTAGTCCAATGACGACTACAAACAAAATATGTCTCTTGAGTTCAACTTATAAATGCAACTTTTTGGGTGCGG
>UMCB01035072.1_pt1 | contig 22873 bp, 20 predicted proteins | sample 1964151 | NCBI WGS metagenome assembly UMCB01 (sample SAMEA4835960, study PRJEB28245) | human gut metagenome | biome: gut microbiome; material: fecal sample | place: Denmark | collected 2008
GCTGTCAAGAGCCTCGTCACGGATTGGACGGAAATAGTCAGCGATCTCTGCCAGAAGTTTCTGGTCTAATCCTGTATCATAAGGTGTTCCCTTGAATGTCTCAACCATAACTTCTGTTGCAGGCTGAGATGTTCCAAGTGCGAATGGTGAGATTGCGGTATCAATGACATCTACACCGGCCTCTACTGCTTTCATGTAAGTCATAGAAGCAACACCTGATGTGTAGTGTGTATGAAGCTGGATTGGAAGATCTACAGCTTCTTTCATTGCTCCGATCAGCTCTGTTGCCTTATACGGTGTCAGAAGACCAGCCATATCTTTGATACAGATAGAGTTTGCACCCATCTCTTCAATCTTCTTGGCAATGTCTACCCAGTAATCCAGTGTATAAGCATCACCTAAAGTGTAAGATAATGCGATCTGAGCTTCTACTTTTTCTTTGTTTGCAGCCTTAACTGCTGTCTTCAGGTTACGAAGATCATTTAAGCAGTCAAAGATACGGATGATGTCGATTCCGTTGGCAGCAGATTTCTGTACGAAATATTCTACCACATCATCTGCATATGGACGATATCCTAAGATGTTCTGTCCACGGAACAACATCTGAAGTTTTGTATTCTTGAATCCATCACGGAATTTACGAAGTCTTTCCCATGGATCTTCTTTTAAGAAACGAAGAGATGCATCGAATGTAGCTCCACCCCAGCACTCTACGGAATGATACCCAACCTTGTCCATTTTATCAACGATCGGGAGCATCTGCTCTGTTGTCATACGAGTTGCGATCAGAGACTGATGCGCATCACGCAGGATCGTTTCTGTAATCTCTACAGGTTTTTTTACTATATCTGCCATTTTCTTTCCTCCTAATTATATATCGCTTAAATTCCTACGCCAAAGATTGCCATGAATGTTCCGGCAGCTACGGCTGTACCGATAACACCCGCAACGTTTGGTCCCATAGCATGCATCAGAAGGAAGTTTGTCGGGTCTGCTTCAGCTCCGACCTTCTGTGATACTCTGGCTGCCATTGGAACTGCAGATACACCAGCAGAACCAATCAGCGGATTAACCTTACCATGTGTTGCAACACACATCAGTTTACCGAACAGTACACCTGCTGCTGTACCGAATGCAAATGCGATCAGACCAAGAAATACGATCTTGAGCGTATCCATATTAAGGAATGCCTCGGCACTTGTTGTTGCTCCTACGGATGTTCCAAGCAGGATAACTACAATGTACATCAGTGCATTGGAAGCTGTCTCTGTCAGCTGTCTTACAACTCCGGACTCACGGAACAGGTTACCAAGCATTAACATACCAACCAGTGGTGCTGTTGTAGGAAGGATCACGCACACAACGATCGTAACGATGACCGGGAATAAGATCTTCTCAAGCTTAGAAACAGGTCTTAACTGTTCCATCTTAATCTTACGTTCTTTTTCTGTTGTCAGAAGCTTCATGATCGGTGGCTGGATGATTGGCACCAGTGACATATAAGAATATGCCGCTACCGCAATCGGTCCAAGCAAAGCTGTCTGCTGTAACTTACCAGCAAGGAAGATCGAGGTAGGTCCGTCAGCTCCACCAATGATCGAGATCGCTGCTGCCGCTTTATCAGAGAATCCCATAGCCATCGCTCCAAGGTATGCTGCGAAGATACCGAACTGGGCAGAAGCACCAAGAAGGAAGCTCTTAGGGTTAGCGATCAGCGGTCCGAAGTCTGTCATCGCTCCTACACCCATGAAAATCAGGGAAGGCAGGATTGACCACTCATCCAGTTTATAAAAGTAGTAAAGCAGTCCGCCTGTTCCGTTCGCCGCATCTTCTGCATGAAGCATGATATCCGGGTAAATGTTAACCAGTAACATACCGAATGCGATTGGAACAAGAAGCAGAGGCTCGAATCCATGCTTGATTGCAAGATAAAGGAAAAAACATGCAACCGCGATCATGACTACATTGCCCCATGTAAGACTGAAAAACGCCGTCTGATGCACGAGGTTTCCTAATGTTGTCGTTATATATTCCATTTTTTAACCTCCAGTCGTGTTAGATAAACACCATAAAAATGATGTTAGTTCAATGTAGCAAGAACAGCGCCTGAATCAATTGCATCGCCTACTGCTACATCAATGCTTGCAACGGTTCCGTCTTCCGGTGCTACAACTGGAATCTCCATCTTCATAGCCTCGATGATGACAACTGCATCACCTTTCTTTACAGCCTGACCTACATTTGCTTCGATCTTGAATACTTTTCCGGCTGCTCCGGCTTTTACTTCGATGGATCCTGCTCCACCTGCAGGTGCTGTCTTTGGTGCTGCTGGTGCTGCCGCAGGAGCTGCCTTCGGTGCTGCTGCAGGTCTTGCTACTGGTGCTGCACCTGCTCCGTTTTCTTCTACTGTTACATCATATACATTGCCATTCACTGTGATTGTATAATTTTTCATTGAATTCATCCTCCTAATTAATTATGCGTGCCACTTATTTGATGGACGACGCTTGATGCTTCTTACTACGAAGCCGTCTGTGCTTCCACCGGCTTCTGCTTCATAAGCAGCGATCGCTGCGGAAATAACTGCTGCCAGTTCATCATCATTCGATGCTTCTTCTACTACAGGTGCTGCAACTGCTGCCGGAGCCGGAGCTGCTTCCTGTGTGCTTTCTGCTTTTCCTTTGTTCTTGAATTTTTCTTCAAGTGCAGGAATGTATTTGAACAGGGAGATCAGAATTGAGATAAAGATCAGGATTACGAATACGGTACCCATTCCAAGGATTGTATTCAGTCCTGCTTTTTCCATGATCTCACCGATGCTGTAATGTGCATCGATCGTTGTACTGTCCAGATAAAGGTCCTCATCAAAAACAAATGTAATATCTGCATCACGGTCTTTGAATTTTGCACTGGTCGTTACTTTCAGTTCATCAGAGGATGGTTCGAATTTGTAATCACCGTGGCTTACATATTCCCCACACTCTTTTGTTCCCTGCTGCCATGCATCCAGAGCTGCAAGGAAACTATCTTTTGTAAATGGAACACCTGCCTGATTCAGCTGGGACTCGATCTGGAAATCTGTCATCTTGTTCCACTGTTCGATAGTATCTGCATCTGCACTGTTGCAATACTCGATCAGAAAATCTGTTGCCTGTGTGATCGTTGATTTATCATACTGAAGATTTTCTTTCTTACTTCCGCAAGCGGTAAAGCAGAGCATTGCGACAAGCACACAAAGTAATACGCTTATTTTTTTCTTCACTTTGCCTCACCTCTCTAAACCGTACCGTGTTTCTTTGCCGGACGATCCTCTCTTTTTGTGAATAACATCTCAAATGCGCCGATCACATATTTTCTTGTATCTGCTGCTTCGATGATCGTATCCACATATCCTCTTTTCGCTGCTGATAATGGGCTTGACTGCAGATTCTTGTATTCTGCTGCTTTCTCTCTGATGGTTGCTGCATCAGCGTCCGCATACATGATCTTAGCTGCCTGGTTTGCATCCATCATTCCGATCTCTGCATCCGGCCATGCATATACCATATCTGCTCCGACTGCTTTGCTGTTCATCGTCACATAAGCGCTTCCGAATGCTTTACCGATCACAACATTCACCTTCGGTACTGTTGCATCTGCAAATGCATAAGTAAGTTTTGCTGCTGATTTTGCAATACGTTTCTCATCGTATTTGCTTGCTGTAAATCCACTTACATTCGTAAGTGTCAGTACAGGGATGTTGAATGCGTCACAGAACTGTACGAATTCTGCAGCCTTTTCAGCTCCGTCAGCAGAAAGTGAGCCGTCAAATTCAGCCTCCACTTCAGCTTCTTCATTATATACTTTCGAACGGTTAGCAACTGCACCAACAGTCATACCATTCAGTTTGATGAATCCAGTCACCATATCTTTTGCATATGCTTTCTTCACTTCGCAGAAGACGTTGTCATCAGAAATCATTGTAAGAGCGATCGCTGTGTCTTCTTTTGCATTCGCAAGGTCTGCACATACACGGTTCAGATCATCGTTACATTCTTCATAAGAAGAATCCTCTTCATTGTTACACGGTAACATACATACAAGAGAACGGATGTCTGCAAGGATATCTTCTTCTGACCCTGTTCCGTCCACAAGACCTGTTGTCTCGCTCTGGAATGCCGCAGAAGATGTATCACATTTGGAAATGTCATTTCCAGGAATTGCATTCGGAGTATTGGTAAATAATTTACCGTTCTTTTCTTCCATAAATGTAAAATCTGTCAGAGCCGGTACGATAGAAAGTCCACCGCCGCATGTTCCGAAGATTGCTGTGATCTGAGGGATCACTCCGGAAGCCATTGACTGTTTCTGATAAAGCTTTCCAAATGCTTCTAATGCATCTGTTGCTTCCTGAAGTCTGAATCCGGCACAGTCAACCAGTCCGATGACCGGTGCTCCCATCTTCATTGCCATATCATAGATATTAGAAATCTTCTTTGCATGCATCTCGCCGATCGCGCCATTTAAAACAGTGGCGTCCTGGCTGTATACGTATACCAGATTTCCATCGATCACTCCATATCCGGTGATTACACCGTCTGCCGGAGTTTCTTTTTCCTGCATGTTAAAATCAGTCGTTCTTGCTGTTACTGCTCCACCGATCTCAACAAAACTGCCTGCATCAAGTAAACTGTTGATTCTCTTACCTGCTGCATTGTCTGCTGCCATGTTGCCCATAGTCTAGCCCTCCATTTTCATTATTTCAAATTGGGTTTTTCTGTTTTTTCATGTTGAAAAGTAAAACCAAATTTTTTCCAATTATATTATACCGTTTTTGGCACTTTGACGCAATACCTTACATTGTTTTTTGTTAAATACTTGACGACCCGTATAAATTCTGTATAAATATAAAAAAGCCATGTGTCCCCGTACTTCTTCCGTACGCACATAGCCTTTTTATCTGCAGCATTCCGTTCTAAAACTTCTTCACTTTTTTTCTCTTCATATTCCTGCATCTTTCCAGAAGAAATTCTGCCAGTTCGTCCGTATTGTTTCCTTCCAGTGCAGTCTTTGGAAATCCGATCATCGCTCTCGCCGATCCGACCGTCTCGGGATCCGCCTTCACAACTACACCGAATGCCTCTTTCGTCTCCAGGATCTTGGTAACATCTTGGTACGAAAATGATCTTGTCTTTTTCGCAGTTACACTGTCAAAGTGATCATCAAAAAAGTGGATTTCGGAACTCACCGGTCCACCGTTCAATCTGCATCGTCTGTCAAACTGATCTTCTGCATCCCCGACCGCCGTTGTCGATAACACCTTTCTCCAGATTGTTCTGTTCAGTATCACTGCCGCAACAAATGCCAATGCCCAGACTACAATATACTTAATGACAAAAAAAGTCATTCCTCCCGGCGTACCGCCTCCCGGGTTTCCATATTCCCACATAAAATAGAACACAAGCGGTCCCATCACTGTCATCACGAACTTAATCGTAATATCACTGCTGTCCACTCGGAAAAGTTCGCAGATCTGCTTCAACGTATTCTGTGACTCTTTATATGCCACACGGTAATAATTCGCCATATCATTTTCCCCTTTACAAAATCTGTGTCTTATTATATCCTTATATAGTTGATTATTCAAGAAAATACTTTATAATTATTTGTAAATTATCTATAAACTCTTCTATGTGTTCTCTCTATAGGGTTTCTCTATAACCGCTTCTGTTTATTTTTGATTCCTATTATCATTTAGTGATTTTTGCTTACATTTTCCGTCTATATATGGTCGTTTTATTACATATCAACATATATATTCCTAACAAAATATAAAAAACCTTAACTTTTTCTTAAACAATTAGTTGTACTTTAGTCTGGTTTGTGATAAGATTAGCTACGTTGAGAGTTTTAAGCATGAGAGGTTTTTCCTCGTATTGTTAAAACCAAAGAAAAATTTCATATTGGAGGGTGAATCTCATGGAGAACACTAAGAAAAAATTACCATTTGGTTTCTATGTGTGCTGTCTGACTTATTCTTTTGAAAGACTTGCATACTATGCAGCTAAATGGGGGCTTACGATTTTCATCGCAGCCACTGCAGCAAACGGTGGTCTTGGACTTGACAAATCCGTTGGTGCTGCAATGAGTTCTAACCTGGTAGCATTTACTTATATCACACCTATCATCGGTGGATATATCGCTGACCGTTGGATTAGTCCTCGTATTCTTGTTCCTGTTGGTGAGATCCTTATGGGTCTTGGTTATCTGTGTGCATGGAGAGCAACAGAGGCTAACGGCATCGCAATGTTATGGGCAATGATCATTCTCGTTTCTATCGGAACTGGTTTCTTCAAAGGAAACGTATCTGGTATCAACGGACGTCTCTTCCCATTAGCTGATCAGGACGAACTCGACACTGTATTCAACTTACAGTACATGTTCGTTAACATCGGTTCTTTCTGCGGAACTACTTTCCTTTCACTTGTTGGAAAGAGCGCTGGATACCGTACTATGTTCCTGGTTTGTGGAATCTTCCTGTTCATCGACTGCGTATGGTGGTTCGTTGGAGTGAAGTCCTTCGGCGAAGCCGGAAAGAAACCATTCCTTGTTGACAACCGTACAGAAAATGTTGACAAAGCCGACAAAGAGAAAGACAATGCACCTCTTACCAAACTTGAGAAAAACCGTGTGATTGCTATCTGCATCGTAACACTCTTCTCTGGTATTTTCTGGCTGATCTGGTACATGGCTTACATGCCTGTTTACTATGAATTCGGTCCAGTATCAGAAGCAGGACTTGGATGGGCTAACTGGAACATTGGTTCCTTCGAGATGCCTACTGCATGGTTCGACTCAATGAACGGACTTCTTTGTATCATCCTTTGTCCTGTATTCGCAGGAATCTGGGCTAAGATGAGACAGCGTCCACAGGGTGACTGGGGAATGTTCACAAAGACTGCTATCGGAATTATCATCCTTGGTCTTTGTACAGGATCCTTCGTTCTTGCTGCTGCACTTTCAGGACAGGGCACAAAAGATCCAGTTGGTATCTGGGTAATCATCCTGGCATCAGTATTTATGTCAGTCGGAGAAATTATCTTCTCACCACTTGGAAACTCATTCATCAGCAAATATGCTCCAAAGAAACTTCTTGGAACTATGCTTGGTGTATGGCCACTGATCATCTTCTTCTCTGGTAAAGCTTACGGACCACTTTATAACTGGCTCGGAAACTTTGACTTCGTTAAAGCATATGGTGCTGTTACAATCATCATCGTTGCCTGCGGAGTTATCATGTTAGCATTTACTAAGAAGTTCGACAAGATGGTTGAAGGTAAATAATTCGTGAATTAAATACCGTACATAAAAAATAAGACTTGCTTATGCAAGTCTTATTTTTTACGATACTTTTTATTCCCTGTACTGTAACTTCTTTTAATCTGATTATTATTTTTCTTCGTCTTCTTTGTGCTTTCTTTCTTATTTGCCTTCGCACTGAATGAATCTCCGGATCCACGTGGTGTAATATTCTTCTTTGTTCCGATCTCTTTCTGGTCTTCGAATGCAGGCTTCAGAAGCAATTCCGCACCAATTACAAAGCAGGCAACTTCTACTGCCAGCTGGATCATCTCCCCGTTCTTTCCGAGTCCTTCAAAGAAAGGATCCAGAACTCTTGCCCCGGAAAGGATCACCAGTGTCAGTCCGGCATAAGTAAACAACGAATAGAACATCATCGTCTTCCCCCTGCCTTCATTCTGCTGCATGAAGTAGTATCCTGCGATAAAAATCACACCGCCAAGGATCATCAATATGTACTTTAACATTTCTATCTCTTCCTCCCAATCATGTTTTCTGTAAAGTCTATTATTTATTATACATGAAATCCATCTCGATTCCTATCTTTTCTATATATATTTTCAATTTTCTTATATTGTTAAATTTTACAACTTTTATACATCCTTATTCCTCCATTCAAATGCACACCATACCTTATACCACAGAAAAAGGGATGTACCACCGGCACATCCCCGTCACTTTTCATTACTTATTCTATTTCTGATTTCTAAACTGCATCGGAGTCATATCATAAGCTTTCTTGAACAGTCTGTTAAAATGTTCCACATTCTGATATCCTACCGACATTGCAATATTCTCAACCGTCATATTGCTGCTCTTGAGCAGTGCTTTCGCTTTCTTCATGCGGATCTTCTTCACCAGATCCCCAAATGTCATTCCGGATTTTTCCTTAATGTATTTTGACAGATAAGGTTTGGACAGGAAGAAGTTTTCTGCCAGGTCATCTAATGTAATGTCAATATAATTCGCCTGTACATAATTCATGATCTCGATCATTCTTGCATCCGTACATGCATCCGCACTCCCGAGTTCCTCGATCTTATTTACCGCAACGATCAGGGCTTCAATGGAAGCTCTGATGATATCCGGATCGATTCCTACACCCCAGAATGTCTTTCCGTTGCAGATAATTCCCACATAAGCCACAGCCTTAGAAGAAGATCCCTTTGTAAGCGAATGCTCCTCATAGAAGGATAATTCATAGCTGATGTTAAAATACTGCTTGATCGCATTACTTACTGCATCCAGACGTCCGTTTCCATTCGAAGTGATCACTTTGCTCTCTCCTGCATGATTGATCGTCACTTCCGCAGTGATTCCATCTACCTGTTTAAAATGGCACTCGTCGATATGGAAGATGGATTTTGTATTAATATAATGATCTGAGAAGATCTGGTATACCCAATCCGGTGTCAGCTCCTTGTGTGCTTTATCCGATACATCTTTTACCATATATCCTACTTCTTCACGCATTGCCTTTGGAAGATTGATTCCGTGGCTGTGCATTAAGATGTAATTTACGCCGCCCTTACCGGACTGGCTGTTGATACGGATAACGTCTGAATCGTATTCTCTACCGACATCCTTCGGATCGATCGGCAGATATGGAACCGTCCATTTGTCACATTTCTTCTCATCTCTCCATGCCATACCTTTCGCGATCGCATCCTGATGAGATCCCGAAAATGCTGTGAACACCAGATCTCCGGAATATGGCTGACGGTCGTATACCTGCATTCTTGTCAGACGCTCATATGTCTCGCGGATCTTTCTCATATTAGAGAAATCCAGTCCCGGATCTACACCCTGGGAATACATATTCATTCCAAGTGTGATGATATCAACGTTACCGGTACGTTCTCCGTTTCCAAACAATGTACCCTCGATACGATCAGCTCCTGCAAGAATACCCAGTTCTGCAGTTGCCACTCCGCATCCTCTGTCATTATGTGGATGAAGTGAAAGTACCACATTCTCTCTGTGTTTCAAATGCTTATGTACATACTCTAACTGGCATGCAAATGTATGAGGCATTGCGTTTTCTACCGTTGTAGGAATATTGATGATCGCTTTATTATCAGCTGTCGGCTGCCATACATCCAGCACCGCATTGCACACTTCTACCGCATAGTCCACTTCTGTTCCGTGGAAACTCTCCGGGCTGTATTCGAATGTAAAGTTACCGTCTGTCTCACTTGCAAGCTTCAGAAGTAATTTTGCCCCGTCGATCGCAAGCTGTTTTACCTGTTCTTTATCTTTTCTGAATACCTGCTCTCTCTGTGCAACAGAGGTAGAATTATATAAATGAATCACTGCATGAGGTGCTCCCTTTACAGCTTCAAATGTTCTCTTGATGATATGCTCTCTTGCCTGTGTCAGTACCTGGACCGTTACATCATTCGGAATCATGTCTTTTTCGATCAGGGTTCTCATGAACTGATATTCTGTCTCGGAAGCAGCCGGGAATCCAACCTCGATCTCCTTAAATCCAATATCTACCAACATCTGGAAAAACTCCAGCTTTTCATCCAGACTCATCGGCTCGATCAACGCCTGGTTACCATCTCTTAAGTCTACACTGCACCACTTCGGCGGCTGTTCTACCGCATCTTTTTTCGCCCAGTCATATGTAACCTCCGGCGGCATAAAATAACTTTTCTCATATTTCTGATAATTCTTCATAATTCAAGCTCCACTCCTTTTGCCTCATATTTCAAATCAAATCATCTCTGCCAAATCAGCAATAATATTCATCAACTTTGTTGTTCATTTTTAATACTTTTATATCCTAACATATCCCCACGCAAAAGGGAAGTGATAATTTTAATCACTTCCCTTGATGTTTTTTAATATATTTGATTTTTCAGATTATTTACACTAATTCTGTTCCAACGAACGTTTCTTGGTGATCGTAACCTTTTCATCATAGCAGGCAAAGATCTCATCCACTCTGTCCTTCTTAAGCTTTGGTGTAAGCACACTCACTACCGGTACTACGATCAGTCCTGCTACCATTGCAACTGCTCCTGCATTGATCGGTGATGCAATAAAGCGGAAGAACAGATTCAGAACCGTAATCCCGACACCTGCCGCAAAGCTGGCCCATACAGCGGCTCTTGTCACGCCTTTCCAGTAGAGACCATACATGAATGGTGCCAGGAACGCTCCGGCAAGTGCTCCCCAGGAAATTCCCATCAGCTGTGCGATGAATGTAGGCGGATCCATTGCGATCACTACCGATAATACAATAAAGAACACAACCATCACCTGCATCGTACGTACCTGTTTCTTCTCGCTCATATCTTTCATTACATTATCTTTTAAGAAATCCAGTGTCAGCGTCGAGCTGGATGTCAGTACCAGCGAAGCCAGTGTTGACATGGAAGCCGATAATACCAATACTACTACAATACCGATCAGGATATCCGGAAGTGTTGACAACATATGCGGGATGATTCCGTCAAAGATCATATTGCCCGCCTCATCGTGCAGTTCCGGTGCATCAAACAGTCTTCCGAATCCTCCGAGGAAGTAGCATCCTCCGGAGATCACGATCGCAAATAATGTAGAGAGCACCGTTCCCGTATTGATGGATTTCTCATCTTTGATCGCATAGAACTTTCCAACCATCTGCGGAAGTCCCCATGTTCCAAGAGAAGTCAGGATAACCACTCCAAGAAGATTCAACGGATCCGGCCCGAAGAATGAAGTAAATGCTCCCGGCTGTCCCATTGTCACCGGCACATCACTTGGGATCTCTGCCATGGTCTTAATTGCCTGAATAAATCCGCCCTGACCATTTAATACTGCCAGGATGACTGCAACAATGCCGCCCAGCATAATGATTCCCTGAATAAAATCATTGATCGCCGTAGCCATGTATCCACCGAGGATAACATAGATTCCTGTAAATACTGCCATTCCGATTACGCAATATTTATAAGGAATGTTAAATGCCATTCCAAACAATCTTGACAACCCATTGTATACAGAAGCTGTATACGGCACCAGGAATATGAATACAATCGCTGAAGCCGTAATCTTCAGCGCCTTACTTCCATATCTCTCACCGAAGAAATCTGGCATCGTCTTGGAATTCAGATGCTGTGTCATTACCTTGGTACGTCTTCCAAGTACCACCCATGCCAGCAGACTTCCGATGATCGCATTTCCGATTCCGATCCATGTCGACGCAAGGCCGTATTTCCATCCGAACTGACCTGCATATCCTACAAATACAACCGCAGAGAAGTATGACGTACCATACGCAAATGCCGTAAGCCACGGGCCTACCGATCTCCCCCCTAACACATAACCGTCTACACTTGTCGCATGCTTTCTTGCATAGATGCCAACCGATACCATAATTGCAAAAAATATCACCAGCATCAATAATTTCATCGCCATAACCTTTCTCCTCTACTTTCCTCATTTCTTTTTTACTTGTTTTTGCTAATATACTTTAAAGCGTTACGCTTTAAAGTATTAAAGTTTGTAGTGTTAGAATAGCACGGATGATACCGTATGTCAATCTTATTTTGCAGAAATATAAAAGAAATATATAAAAGCCAAAAAACAGCTGCGATTCCTTTCTTACGGAATGCGCAGCTGCTCTTTAGCTTCTATTTCATCTTCTCCACTCTGTCCTGAATGGTCTTGTTAAAGTTCTCTACCTTTCTTTCATATGTAGAATTCATAAATTCAGACTTCAACATGAAATCTGCTGTTGCAAGATTGTTAGCTGTAGGGATATCGTAAAGAACGGCAATACGGGACAATGCTCTTACATCCGGATCGTGCGGCTGTGCCTCTAACGGATCCCACAAGAAGATCATAAAGTCGATCTGTCCTTCTACGATCTTCGCTCCGACCTGCTGATCTCCTCCAAGCGGGCCGCTGTTATATCCCTTTACCGGAAGCCCGGTCTTCTCTGCGATCAGACGTGCGGTTGTACCTGTACCGCATAAGAAATGACCTTTTAAGATTTCCTTATTCTTGTCGCACCATTCGATCAGTTCTTTTTTCTTACCATCATGGGCAACGAGTGCGATATGCTTTGCTTTTCCAATTTCAAATGTTACAAAATTATCGTTTAACATCTGTTGAATTCTCCTTCCGTTTTAACTCTCTTCGTTATCTTTATATATCAAACTTATATTTATAATAAAATGTATTTTATTATCTGTCAACTTTAAACTGAAATTTAAATTGTATTTTAGTTACAACAATTTGCCCATCACTTTCAGAACGTCTCAACGATTTCCTGCATCTGATCAAACTGTTCTTCCATCTCTTTTACAAGCCTGAACTGTGTTCTTGCCCGAACAAGATTGTGTTCCGGATAAGTTGTTTTGAAATATACATCGCCCTGGAGGAAGTCAGCAAGAAAACGCATGCCGCATTCCAGTGTCATAAGTCTCGCTCCCCACGGAAGACTGGTGTTCTCCGCCGGTGTCAGTACATCCTTCGCCATCTCCAGATACCCTTTCACGTAGATGCGGTAAAGCTCTATATCAAAGTGCACCTTGTTCAGATCCTTCTCATCTTCTTCCGCTGTCGATGCCCCGAACCGGATGGAATCACCAAAGTCATTTGCCGCAAGTCCCGGCATGATCGTGTCCAGATCGATGATGCACAGTCCCTCTCCTGTATTCTTATCAAACAAAATGTTATTCAGCTTGGTATCGTTGTGCGTCACACGGAGCGGAAGTATTCCTTCCTCAAGCTGCTTCATAAGGACACCGCAGTCATCCTCGCGTGCCAGTACAAACTCTATTTCTTCACGGCAAAGTCTTGCCCTGTTCTTCACATCTTTCCGCAGTGCGTCTTTGAAATCATGGAAACGCTTCACCGTATCGTGGAACTTCGGAATCGTCTCATAGAGACTCTCGGCCGGATAATCCCCCAGCTGCTTCAGAAAATGGCCAAAGCTGAGTGCCGACTGATAGAACTGTTCCGGTCTCTCCACCATCTGATAGCACACAGAATCCGGTACATAATGCAGGCAGCGCCATGGCTGTCCGTCCGCATCTTCAAAATAGTTCTCTCCTGATTTTGTCTTAATATAAGACAATGCCTCTCTGTCCAGATCTCCGCCTGCCTCACGGATCATACTGCGCAGATACTCCGTAACGCCAAATATATTCGCCATTACCTGATCCGGGTTCTTGAATACATTAATATTGATGCGCTGCAAAACATAGAGCGGCGTATCCTTTCCATCTGCGCCCGGCATATAGACTGCATAAGTCTCATTGATGTGCCCTTCTCCGAATGGCTTTACATAACTGCACTGCTGCCCGAAACCAAATGCGTACACGGCATCTTCCAGACTCCGGCTGTCCACGCCCTCGATCTTCCTTCTGGTTGAGAAGATCACTTCTCCTGCCTCCACTTTACATCCGCTCTCGATCGTACAGTCTGACTTCACAACACTCCCCAGTCCGACATGCGCTCCGGCACATACCACTGAATTGTGATCTACGATCGCCCCGCTGTTCACCAGCACCGCACGCCCGATCCGGGTATTGGTATTTACCACCGCTCTCTGCATCACAAAACAGCCCGGCTCCAGCACCGCACTCGGACTTACAACTGCAGACGGATGCACGATTGCCGGTACCTCATACCCTTTTTCCAGCAATTTGTCCGTCCAGTACAGACGCATCTTGTTATTTCCAAATGCTGCTACTGCCACCGGATACTCCTTATGCCTGATCTCATAATCACAGCACATTCCGATGACCGCTTCATCCTTCACCGCATCATCCAAAAATACAACCTTTTCATACCCCAGTGCCTGCGCAGTCTCCGCTACCATCCGGCCGAATCCGCCTGCACCGAGAATCAGCAAACTTTTCATTACGTATTTCCCCCAATTGTTTTTTTATTGATCAGTTATACTATATCATATCATAGAAGTGGACCCGGAGATAGTTATTTTCACAAAAAGCTTCGGAGAATCACAGGTAGCAGGATTCTCCGAAGCTTCTTTGTATTTATATTTATATTGGAAAGGGGTTCCCTTTTAGGGAGATATTTTAAAGATAGTTCAATCTTTCAAGGGTATTCAATACCATATGGCGTCCGGCATCCGTTCCGTCAATGATACGTCTCGCACGTACAGAATCACCAATGTTGAGAACTTCCACATCTTCACCTGTAAAAGCTTCCTGAATGTCATTCCAAATCGGGGCATTCGCTCTCATTCCGAGACATACGAAACCATAGTCAAACGGAAGTTCTTCTTCTTTTCCATCGTATTTTACGAGGAAGGAATGTGCATTTACTTTCTGCAGGGCTGTATTCGTCATCTGTCTTACATGATGTTTTTCCATGCATTCTTTCATGCTTGATGTAGAAGATGCATCCAGTCCGTTTCCGATAACCGGCATCATTTCGATGATGGTTGTCTCTGCACCGCGTGGGGCAAAGAATTCAACAACATCAAGTCCTACCGCACCACCTCCGACAACAACAACCTTCTTGCCTGTCATGTCTTCCGGATAGTTCTTAACATCTGCGATCATATCTTTGATAGAATACACGCTGGCATCTTTCTTGCCAAGATTATCATGCAGTCCTTCGATCGGTGGAAGGAGCGGTACCGAACCAGTCGCATTTACAACAAGATCCGGGTTGTATTTTTTAATCTCAGCGACCGTTGCATCTACTCCTGTTTTGATTGTCAGATTCGGAAGTTTTGATGCACGGTATTTCAGATAAGTCGGGAAATCCGCAAGTCTCTTCTTCGCAGGAATCTTAGAAATCTCTACCGACAGACCGCCTGCTTCTTTCTCTTTCTCCAGTAACGTAACTTTACATCCAACTTCAGCAGCTGTACATGCAGCTTCCAGTCCGGCAGTTCCGGCACCTACAACTACGACATTACATGGTTTATTTACTTTCTGTTTTTTATAAGCTTCTCCGTTGATCAGATCCGGGTTGACCGTACAGCGAAGCGGTTTGTTACCGCCGATACGGTTGCCGACACATCCGACGTTACAAGAGATACATTTACGGATATCACATACATCCCCGTACTGTGCTTTATTACACCAGTCAGGATCGGCAATCAGTCCACGTCCCATACCGATCAGATCAGCATCACCTCTGGCAAGGATGTCATCGGCGATCTTAGGATCACGGATATTTCCGATCGCGATCGTCGGCTTTCCGAATCTATCACGAACCGCTTTCGCCATGTATGAACGCCATCCATCTTCCAGATAGTTCGCATCGATCTGATACTGGATAGAAGCATTTAATCCGGCTGAAGTATCGAAGATATCTACTTCATCGTTCAGGTATTCCAGGTATTCCAGGCAATCTTCTACCGTATTACCACCTTCGACAAGCTCGTCTACACTAAGACGCAGAGAGATCGGAACTCTAGGTCCGACAGCCTTACGGACTTCATCAATGACCATACGGCAGAAACGGGCACGGTTCTCAGCAGATCCGCCAAATTCATCTGTACGGTCATTTGTAGTAGGCGATAAGAACTGGCTGATCAGATAAGAGTGCCCGGCATGGATCTCTACAACATCAAATCCGGCATTGACCGCTCTCTTTGCAGCGGTTCCATAATCTTTTGCAATGCTTGTGATCTCCTCTTTCGAAAGTCCGCGCGGAATCTCTCCACCGGCTTTTGATGGAAAACGCGACGCAGATACCGGCTGCATACCGATTCTGGAACTCATCGCAGACGCACCTGCATGATTGATCTGAATCCCCATCAGCGCACCCTGTCTGTGACAGGCTTCCGTTAATGTAAAAAGGCGTGGAATGTAACAGTCTTTGTCAAGACGCAGCTGTGTCGTTCCGTTTGATCCTTCCGGATATTTTACACAGACATTTTCAACCATGATAAGCCCTGTGCCGCCACGTGCACGCAGCTCATAATATTTGATATGTTCGTCGCTCAGTTCCCCATCATGTCCGGCGAAATCACTTCCCATAGGCATCATTACAACACGGTTTTTGAGTGTCATACCTCTGATCGTAAGAGGGCTGAATACGTGTGGAAAATTGTTTTTCATAGTTTACTAACCTCCATAAAAATATGATTGTATTTGTTTGCATTTCTTTATAATTTGATTATATGATTTTGTTAAATAAAAGACAAATTAGTATTTTTATGAAAGTTGATAGATTTTGTCTATGAATTTTAATCAAAAAAAATGTCCGTTGCGCCAGCAGATTATTCACTACTGGTACAGCGGCCATTTTTCTTAACTTTTTTATTCTTTCTGATTTTTTTCAGGTATTAATTTCCCGGCGATCAGACACAGGATGATCGTGATCACCATATCCGGCAATGTATTTCCTACCGGCATATCTACATTCATAAGAATTCTGTACACAACGAATCCAATCACCCAGATGATCATATTCGGCACATATACTGCCCGACTGCTCTTGTCTTGTTTTAACAGGAAAAAATCAGCAATCTGGATAGCGATCATCGGTGCAAATACAGAACCGATCAGATACAGGAAATCCGTTATATTATCCATCGGATATACAATTGCTGCGGCCGTTCCAATCACTGTTACAACGATAGCAACATGCTTTCCGTTCCATCTGCTTACAACCGTCTCACTGGAGATTCCAGCAGAGTATGCATCCAGGAAAGTGGTTGTAACTGTTGAAAATACAATGATCAGAAGTCCCAGGATGCCAAGACCTGCCTTTAACATGATCTGTGCAATGTCATACTCTCCGGTAATGATAGCAGCTCCCATTCCGATCACATACATCCAGCAGCTTACGATTCCATATGTAACCGCACTGACTGCAGTTGTTTTCACCGGCTCCTTCGCCTCTCTTGTGTAATCACTGATCAGTGGCAGCCACGATAATGGCATCGCAACCGCAAGCTCTACTGCTGCTCCAAATGTCATACTGTCGTCAGACGGTGTTCCCACCCCGCTTCCTGTAAATATCACCTTACACAGAATCAGTGTCAGGATAAATAATGCTGCCATCGCAACGGTATTGATCTTGCCCAGATTCGTAATTCCAATCACGATCCACAGAATGATCAGTGCTCCGATCACCAGACACCAGATCCATCTGCCGGTATGCATCACACCGTCTGCTGCCAGTGCCCCGTCATAGATCATGATCGCAGTCCAGCCGACAAGCTGCAACACATTCAGGACCGCAAAAAGGATACTTCCCTTCTGTCCAAAGCTCATCTTTACAGTCTCCATTGCACTCTTTCTGACTTTACCGCCGATCACTCCTGCCAGGAACAGCATCAGACAACCAATGATGTGTCCTACTATGATTGCCGCCAGTCCTTTTCCCATGCCAAGCGGGGCCAGATATGTTCCGGTCAGGATCTCTGCGATCGAAACCCCTGCGCCGAACCAGATCAGACCGTTTTCAAATAAGCCTGTACGCTTCTCTTCCATAATGTTTATTCCTCCTCGTCTTCCTTTGTAGTCTTATATAATAGTTTTTTTCAAGAAATGACTCTCTGTTATCCAGAATTCACCGTCGGTTATGCCTTTTACCCTGCTGCCGAAGTGTAATGGAATAACCGGTCGTTGTTATTTAGTTGTGGGATTTTGATGAAATCATCTATATGTTTGTATTTAGACATGTTATGTTCCTCGTTTTTGTGTTCTGTTGCTATGCTATTATGGTATATTTTGTGCATTTAAAATACCACCCGGGACAGATAAAAAGCCACTATTCCCCGTCCCCAATGGCTATCCAATGGTTTCCTAACATCTCCTTAACACATGTCTGAATTGAATCTATGATTTTTATACAATTATCTTTTTTCATTCCTGCTTCAAGTCCTACTGCCAGAAGTTCCTTTTTTCCCGGATTACGCCCGTTTCCATCAACAGTTGTCGTGTGCTCCCCATAATAAGTATTACTATAAGTAAGATCATATGCAGGGCTCAAACGCCAACTATCATTCTTTTCATTATATAAGTATGTGAAATTTTTTGAGTGATCATCTCTATTGTGTGCAAATACATTAAAACACATACGACGAAACATATTTTCTACATCTTCACTCTCATCTCTTGTTAAAATTTTTGTTAATTTCATCAGACTATGATAATCTAAACTTGGTTGTTCAAAATCTAATTCCAACAGTGCCGCTGCCGTCAACATATGAACTCTGTCTTTACCTGATGGTCTGTCAAATCGCTTGGTTCCAAAATATCCTTTACATTTATCAGAATGAAACAGTTTTGTTTCAGTCATTACAATTCCACACTTTCTGGCACAGCAAGAATAATCATACTCCATTTTTCCTGCATCAACTCCATCTACATGTGCCGGAAATTTTATAATCCATTCTTCGTTATCTATTGTGGTCATAATTTTAGGTCTGGCACCACCACTTGTACCACCAAGATAATACAACTCATCCAATTTGTCCGAATATTCTGTTTTTAATATTTTCTGACATTCTTCAGCTAGTTGATCTAAATTTGCAAACTGCTTTTGTTCAGCAAACTTCTTTTCCGGAAAATAAGTAAGAGCACCCATCCCTGATTTCCCAACAATTGCCAGTCTGTCCAAAACAGTTAAATCATCTGGATTTTGCTTATGTTTACGAAGCAAGCGATTTAACAATAAATTTCCCCAATTATCTGGAAGACTGTCTGCAAATACGCCAAAAAGACCTCCAAAATAATCTTTTGTTGGAACAAACACTTGCTTTTTTAAAGGCAATGAAAATGGGCTAATTGCAAATCCATTTTCCAACCACTCATCATCATACTGAAATGCCGCTTTATGATCTGCTGTCATCGCCAGTGTTCCTACAAGTTTTTCATCATAATATACCCGCAATGCATTATCTTGTTTCATTTATGACCTCCTGAATATCTTTATATGGTACTTGTGTAAAAATAGTCCTAAGTTCATCTGCAATTTCCAATGCCATTGCAATCTTCGTCAACGATATCAACGAAATCTGCCCTGATGCTTCAAATCTTTTAATCGAACCATAACTCACCCCACTCATCTGCGCTAATTTCTCTTGTGAAATAGATCGGCGTTTTCTGATATTTCGAACTCGCCTGGCAAGCTTTTGATCTAGTTCTTCCGCTGTTTCCCATATAAGTTGCTCCATGTGTCCTCTCCTGTATTACTGCTAATATATTATCCAAAACCGTATTATTTTATACTTTATAGATAATATTTTGTCTGTTTCTATTTTACCATTTTTCACTTGTAAACTCAAGAATTTTCGCTAAACGTAGCGCCGACGAGAGCCAAAGTCACTGTTCACAGGGGATATTTAATGTTAGAAAAAGTTTGGAAAACTCGCACTTGAATCCTAAGTAGATTATTATGAATTAGTAAACGGCGAATAGGTTTACTTAAAAAATTGCCCGTCGCTATACTGTTTTTGGACCAACTACGCAGTATAGCAGCGGGCAAAACTTAGCTCCTATTTGTTTTGCGATGTGCTTCCCGGATGTTTATGAAATTAGAATACCACCCGGGACATATAAAAAGCCATTAATCCTGTCCCCAATGGCTTGAAACAAATCAAAAACTCTGTTCTTTCATGAGTGAAAGTCTGTATACACGTCTGCCGGTTTCTTCATAATGCTGATCCAGAAGATCACAGGTTGCCTGGAGATCGTTAATCCGGATGGCCTCCAACAGGCATTGGTGTGTCCATACTGCAGCACCTCCCTTATGAGAGGTACTTGGATCCGGTGTGTTTGGTTCTAAGCGATTGGCATTTTGAACCGCGAGGAACATGGCACCATTCAGTGGACTCAGCAGTTCCCACATTTTGGTGAGTCGGTTAAGCTGGGCAGAGTGAATGATCTGCAGGTGGAATGTCTCATCTGCATGAACGGCCTTCATGGTATTGCCTGCGAGAACAGCCTTTCGAAAATCTTCAATGCTGGCTTCCATTATCATGAGACTATAGTCACTGAGACGGCAGTTGCTTTTCTGGATTGCCAGCTTTTCGAGGCTGCCGCGCAGAAAAAAGACTTCATATGCGTCTTGTGGAGAAAGCAGGGCGACTGTACACCCTTTATTAGGACAGTAATCGACTAAACCTTCGAAGGCAAGCTGTCGGAGTGCTTCGCGCACAGGACCTCGGCTGAGTCCGAATTTTTGGGCAATTTCAGCCTCTACCAGTTTTTCCTGAGGCTGAAGGGTTCCATTAATAATCTGCTCACGCAGAGATTCAAGAACAATTTCTGATGTAGTTGTGTTTGATGCTTTTCGTTGTTCCTGCATATTTACCTCATCTAATTTCCAGAATAATCCATTAAGACTTGCGCAACATATTGCATATCAGAAGGTGTGAAGCGCTGATCGCAAGGAACGGATACAATGTGGTCATAAATGTATTGTTCTGATGAATCTGGCAGTGGATGAACCAGAGGTCCTACTGGCCAGTAGACAGTCGAGTGAATCTGGTGATCTGCAAGGTATTGCTGAAATTCGTCACGATTTTCGGCATACAGGCAGAAATGGCTTGGGACAGTAGCCTCTGGAAGTTCAGGAAAGACTGGCTGTACACCATGAAGAGGTGCTGTAAGAGCGTCTAAAAGTGCAGCATAGTTTTCACGTCTTGTCCTGCAAATAGAATCAAAGTCAGCATGGCGCAGGATATATTCTGAATTATCATCACCAGCAAAGCAGTCAAACATCTGACGAAGTCGCAGTTCTCCCTCCCAGAAAATATCGCCGTCTCCTGTCTCGTAGTATTCTTTTCGCTGTTTAAGATGTGTTGGTTCTACCTGCAGAAGAGGTGTTTCAAAGGTTCCGTTTCGTTTAACGGCGAATCCACCACAATCAATCCCCATCCATTTTCGGAAGCTTCCGGCAAAATAATCACAGAGAGGATCGATACCGTCAGCTGAGAGCATGGAATGAGTTACATCTTCAAAAATTACAACTCCTTTTTCTTTGCAGGCTTTAACAAAGTCGTGATCATAATTGCAAAAGCCATAGTAGCCGCAAAGAGATAAAACACTGATTTCATCAATAACCGAAGTATCGAAAATGCTGTGCAAATCCTGATCCAGCTCATAAAATTTCAGCTGATATCCGGCTTTCTCAAAAGGAGCAAGGACCGTCTCACAGGTATACAAAGGCACATATGCGACTTTACGCATATCATGACATGCAATCTCCTGTAAACAATAATAGATACCGCATCGTCCGGACATGGTAAATGCCAGATCATCATTAGGTGAACTGATACTTGAAAAGTATCCGTTTTCGATAGGTGTGCTTGGTTCATAGTGGAACATACCGCCAATTTTTCGCATGTTTTATTTCCTCCTCATATAAAATAGGTTACTTTATCGTCATGTTCCCAGTTGATTTTTGTCCGTTAGCTAAAAACTCATTATAATTATAGTAGATTGTTAACGAAAACGAAAGTATTATTTTTCGAAAGAAAATATCCAAAAAAGTCACACAATAACATTATTAACAATTATTATTTTGCAATATTGGTACAAAAGCATAAAAAAAGTGCGTTTTGTAGATATAGAAACTTCTAGAATTACTGTCAAGAGAAAAAATATGTTAAAAATCAACAAAATTACTGATATTTTTTCGTTGTTAACATCAAGCTGGAATTGTTGACAATCCTATTGGCCTAGACTATACTTGGCTTATCAAGAGCGGCTCAAAAATTCTGTGTTGTCAGAAAAAAGTTAATCCTAAAGGGGAATAGGAGTTATTGACAGTTAAATATAACTTATAAAATTGTAAATGAATGTAAAAGCTAAAAACTGCATTACAATTGAATATTGTTGTGTTCCCGTCCATAAACAAAAAGATGGTTTTTCAGCAGAGAATAATTATTATATGAAAGGAAGAAAATTATGAGACTTACAAATTTGACTTGGCCGAAAGCTCAAGAATATTTTGAAAAAAATGATATGGTACTTATTTCTATCGGAAGTATTGAGTGTCACGGCCGTCACATGCCACTTGGAACTGATACACTGATTCCGGAGCATTTGTTGGAGAAAATTGAGAAGAAGAGTGATGTTTTGATTGCTCCGACTATTCCATATGGTTCCTGTCAGTGTTTAGCTCCGTATCCGGGCACAATTGATATTGACGGCGAGGTACTCTATCAGTTTTGCCGTCAGATTTTCCTGAGTCTGTACCGTCACGGCGCAAGAAAATTCGTTTTCCTGAACGGACATGGCGGAAACATTAAGATGATTGAGCGCCTTGGCATGGAATTCGAAGATAAGGGCTGTCTGGTTGCTATGCTTAACTGGTGGCTGATGGCATGGGATATGAACCCAGCGTGGAAAGGCGGTCACGGCGGTGGCGAGGAAACAGCTGCGATTCTTGGAATTGATCCGTCTTTAGTTGATAAGAGTGAGATAGGTGGGGAACTTAAGTTTAAGCACCTGTCTGATAATCTGAAGACAACCGGTTTCCGTTCTGTTGAGTTCAAGGGAGTTAACGTTGATATTATACGCAATACTCCACATGTAACAGACAGCGGCTGGATCGGACCGGATCATCCGAGTACCGCTACAGAAGAGTGGGGCAA
>UMCB01033882.1_pt1 | contig 22595 bp, 20 predicted proteins | sample 1964151 | NCBI WGS metagenome assembly UMCB01 (sample SAMEA4835960, study PRJEB28245) | human gut metagenome | biome: gut microbiome; material: fecal sample | place: Denmark | collected 2008
TAAAGTGTGGTTTGCATCAAAAAAACAACCCCTGTCTCCAGGAGTCGCTTTCTTGATGCGTATTTCTTTTATATCATATAATTTTTAAGGCATTTATGATAACCAGCATGGTGATCATAAAAAACACAGTTCCTTCTGTTCTAAAAAAATCTTTTCCTGTATTTCGTCCCGTCAGATAAATTACTATTTGGAGAAACAGCACATCAAACAATGCCTTTCCAAGAAGTTTCTGCATCTTCTTCTCTCTGGTTTCACTCTTTTGTATCATGCCATCAATATCAACATTGCCTGTGTCAGAAAGCTCTTTCATAATACTTTTAATATTTTTCAAACCTTCCGTACTGTCCGCCACAAGATAAATTCCATCTGGCTGACGGGATTCTGTATCAAGTTCACGGATAATTTTTTCCGCCATAGACCAACTGATAATCGCATACTCTCCCTTTATCCACTCGCAGGCCGAAAACTGATACATTTGTTTTCTTCCTGTTATACTCTCAAAAAGAAATCTTCTGTTGTTTACAACCGATTCTTCCAACTCCTGTTCTAATTTTTCAGGAAGCAGAATCGTATCCTCCAAATCTTCTTTCTGCCTGTCTGTTCCCGGAAGTTCCTCACTTCCCAAAACCTGAAAATTAATCTTTCCATCTGCCGTTTCTGCCTGAAACCGATACAAAAGTGATGCTGTTTGCACTCCTTTATATTTTTTCAGCTTTGAAATATTTTTTGCATCCGGATGTACATCCAGCAGTATCACACTTTGCTGTTCCATTCCCTTTCTCAGATTTTGATATTCTCTTCTTACATCCCGAAACAGCATCAGAAAAAAAATCGCAATAATAAGACAAATCATATAATATCGTTTCTTTTTCATTTCTTTCTTCTCTTCACAAAATAGTACACCGCTGCAACCAGGATACACTCTACACTCACAAAACAGATCATCCACCATTGCATACTTCTTTTACTGTTATCTTCCGTGCCGGTATCTGTAACAATTACAGGTGGCTGTATTTCTGTGATAACTCCAAGAGTATCCTGATATTCTTTTCCTGTCTCATCTGTATAGTTAATAATAAAATTCCCTTCTGTATTTCCATATTTTTCTTTGTCCGATTTTCCATCCACAAGTACCGCACCATCGATTTCTGCTGAAGTTCCTTTCTCCACTTCCCCTGCGAACATCGTTTTTTCCAGATGCAGTCCCGGAACTTCCATCGTAACATTCACATTATAGGCTTTTCCCTGTCCAACATTCATGATATTTCCGCTTAACGCTATGCGGTCACCTGCATACACAACATCGTTTAATGCAGTAATCTCCCACTGGATTTTCGGAAGTCTTGTCAGTGTGACGGCAATCGTTCCTGTCTCTTCTTTTTGTTCCCCATCTTTATCATCATACTGTTCTGTGTAATTAAAATCTACAAATTCCCCCTCCACTCCAAGATTGATCTGTGCGCTTACTTTTACTGTGATTTTTTCCTGCGGGGCAATATTTTCAAAATACCAGGTATTTGTTTTATTCCGGATAGCTACGTTTTCATTATTACTTCCTACCCGCAACGCCACATTTCGAATCGTTTCCTTTTTACTTTTATTCTGAAAGGTTAATTCCAGTTTTATCTTATCTCCTGGTTCTACCGTCTTTTTATTACATTTTGTTTCTATATGAAGTAATTTCGGATTGTGTTTCACCTCTGTCACTGTTTCACCGGTATGCTCCACAAAACTTCCGCCTCCGGTATCTCCATCAACGGCAATATTTCCAGGGTTCTGTTCATTCGTATCTGTTCCCGGTATTTCCTGATCTGCCGGATTGTCTTCGCTGCTCTCGTTTTTCTTTGCATCAATATTTACATAAGTACTAAATGTTTGCGTAAGTGTTTCTCCATTTTCCAGTATACCGGTTACTTCCCAGTTGATCGGATAAGTTCCCGCTTCTCTTTCTTCTTTTAACTGCAACAGAATACTCACATAATAAACTTTTCGTACTTCTCCTGTACTTATTGTTTTTTTTTCCTCTACCACATCTTTATCATAGTTTTTATACACATAAGGAGCCTGCGTTGCAGATCCCAGATTCGGATGTACATGAAGTTTCTTTTCTTTTAAATTTCCTTTCACTAACAGCGGTAACACAATTTTCACTTCGTTTTCTGTGATTTCCGGAACATATCCCTCACTGTAAGAAGTTTCCATCCCTTCATAGCATCCGGTATTATCAATATATATACTTTCTTTTTCCTTTGTCAGCTGTTCTTCCTGATCGGCTATGTTCTCTTCATTTCCATAAACCACGTTTCCACTGCCTGCCAGAATACCTAATACAGCCAGCAGTGCTATTGCTTTATTTATCTTCTTTCGCATCATTCATCTCCTGTAAATATCCATCATCCATCTCAAAAACCACATCGCAAAGATAATCGATATCTTTCGGATTATGGCTGGACAGCAGAATCACCCTGTTCTCCGCTTTCATCTGAAGCAGCACCTCCCGGATCTCCTTCACTCCATGTTTATCCAAACCATTCATTGGTTCATCCAGAATCAATATTTCAGGTTTTTCCATAATTGCCTGTGCAATTCCAAGTCTCTGCCTCATTCCAAGGGAATACTTTCCCACCGGTTGTTTCAGATTCGGGTCAAGCCCGACAACACGCATGGTTTCCCTGATCTGCGACTCCTGAATTCTGTGATTTACTGCCGCAAGGATCTTCAGATTCTTTATTCCTGTCATTCCCGGCAAAAATCCAGGCGATTCAATAATCATCCCCATATCTTCCGGAAAATCAACATCTTTTCCAATCTTTTTTCCGGCGACCCGAATACTTCCCTCATCATAGGGTAACAGTCCACAGATACATTTCATCAGTACTGTTTTTCCACTTCCGTTATTTCCTACGATTCCATATACCTGCCCCCAGTTCAGTTCACAACTGATGTTTTTCAGCACCTTCCTTCCCTGAAAGCTTTTACTTACCTGTTCTATCTGAATTGCTGCTTCTCTCATCGTTCTCCCGTCCCGTCAAATACAAAATGATATGTTCGGATGCTATATAAATTAAGCAATATCAACATAATCACAAGAACCATATCATAGATTCCACTGTCTCTCAGTGAAGGAAGCCTGTCATACCCAAAATTATGCAGATGATATGTCGCATGACTTAACGGAGATATCCATCCCGCTGCCACATTAGCCAGATAACTTTTCCGTTCACTGATCCCCAGCAATTTCTGCAAAATTCCCGGCGAAAAAATGAACGAAATACCGTTAAAAACCACGCCGGCTATCATACCCGCAAGCTCATTCCACAGAATCCTGAACCAGAAAATCAATAACACCATCACAAGTGCATACGCGAATAACAGAAAAAAGATTGTTGTCATACAGGCATATGGTCGCGTCAGTTCCAGTGTCTTTTCTGATGCTGCCAGTGACAACTTCTTTCCTGCACTTGTAAACGCCAGCTTTACCGCCGTCTCACTCCAGATATTTCCTATATAACACCTCTGCCCACAGATCAAAATCGTTGAGAGCAGTATCGCTACTGTATAAATTGCCGTTGCACAGACAATATATACCACCTGTCCTGCTAACCAGATTTTTCTCGTTATCCTGCAAAGATAAAATGGCACCTCATTTCCCAGATAAGGAATGTCTGCAAAATATAACAACAGCAACAATGTCATAAAGAAAATAGCTTCCAGATCATCAAATCCCCAGATAAACGGTTCGAATATCTGCATAATTGTATTTTCTTTTTCTGAAAACTGCAAAATCTTTTCTGTCAGAAAGTAGCACATAATAAAATTCAGAATAAACGCCAGCCAGATTTTTCTGTCATATCGCCAGCGTCTGAAGTTAAATACCACTACCATCCATATTTTTCTTATATTATTCACCATTTAATCTCCGCACAACCCGATCAGCAAACAGCCCATTCCATCCAAGATACATCAGGAACAGCATTCCCCACATTTGTAGCTTTTCATGACTCAGGTAATCTTCTATAAGAAACCAGCGATATGGATTCAAATAATAAATTTCTTTCAAAAATCTCTGATTCATAATATATATAACAAAGAAAGATACAAAAGGAATCAGATATGCAAGATACACACTTTCCGCAGTCACCGAAAAATACATTGCCATACTGCTTAAAACCATACTGCCAATACAATATGTAAAAAGCATATTTACGATTATCTGCCATGCTTCCAGTTCTTTTTTCCACTCAATCGTTCCTGTTTCTGCCGGAGAATACAACAAATATATCCCAAGAATTCCCAGCATCCCTGCTGCCAGAATCATACCGGTAACTCCGATAAAATTCCCAAAAATCTTTCCTCTGATATATGCTCCCACATCCATCCTTGCCAGGTAAAATTTATAAAATCGGCTTTGGAAATCTTCCATACATGACGCAGCATGCGCAATGCCACTTACTGATGCAACCAGCACCACCGTTTCCTTTTTATGTAATATCTGTATCACAGTCTGCTGCCAGAATCCTCTTATGATTTCCCGGTCTGCTCCAACTTCCCGATAAATCTCTGTTCCATGAATCATCAGATACAGCCACAGAATCCCACAGAGTATCCATATTCTCCGGCTCTGTATCAACCGAAGTGCTTCTGCTCTGTAAACACCAGACGTATTTCTGTCATTCTTAGTACCCATTATATCTGCTGATCACACTTCCATCGATTCCGTTCAATGTTAAATAAGAAACCTTATATGCATTCTCTTCATCCTTCTGTTTCATGGAATATACAGCATTTTCAGGAGTTTCTTCATCATAAATATATCCACAGAAATCCCATACCGGAACTGTAAGGTATTCTCCGCTGTTTCCTTTGTTCAGCACATACATGCTGGTCAGATAAATATTGGTAATCTCCAGATGAGCAGTTGCACCGGATGCAGAATAGACTCTGTTTCCTATATTTTCTTTTAATTTCCGGCATACGGTTTCAAAATCCATCAGCTGCACATTTTCATTTACCGTGCTTATTTCCTGTGGTGGCAGATCCATCTGCACTCCGATGATTCCACTGTCATCCACCTGGATCCGACCATTTTCCTGTTCCATATGTGCCATGTAATTATCCTCACTGCTGTCTCCTGTGTCTGTCTGCACCTCGGCAGCAGCTTCCATATACAGGTTATCCATTCCATCCACATCTCTGCTGTAGGAAATCTCATAATATCCCACACGACTTCCGTGTAACAATTGCGTCTTTTCTTCTATCTTTACTACGCGATGTTTGCCCAGCTGTAATTCATCCAAAATGGTTTCCGCCTGATCCTCCGCCTCTTCCTCAGACAGATTTAACTCCGCTTTTTTTTCTGTAGTCTTATTATCTTCCTGCGTATTTCCCACAGTGCTGTCCGCAGTTACCACATTTTCCGCCTCAATGTAATTAACAAAATTGATACTTGCACCTCGGTCATCGTCATTATACAGATATAATTTTGCCGTTTCATCCCTTCCAAGATCTGCCTGCAGTTCAATCGCATCATCCGAATCAAAAGCAACCTCATCTACCGGCTGTGTATTCTGTTCATCCATCGCTGAATATTTTTTCTCATCTTCTTTTAACTGCGACTGCAGCTCTTCGATCTGCTGACTGACATCTCCATCCCCCTGTAAAATAGCCGAATCGTCGGTTCCGTTTTTCAAACTTTCTATTTCCTGCCGGATAGCGATAATTTCTTCCTGTAAATCCTCTTTTGTCACACCATTATCCGCATAATATGCATCCGCATCTCCAAAAAAGTATTTTTCTATTTCCTGCGCCTGTTCCTGTGACATAACAGCCGGCATTACTTTTTTGCTTACGATTTCCGATACCTCCGGAATATGTACCTCTGCCTGTACATCAACAACCATATTCCCAGCTTCCCAGCTCTCTGTCCACTGCTCCGGGTATTGTTCTGAAATTTTTGTACTGCTGTCTTCTTCGGTATCCGCCTGCGTACTCTGCTGTACCTCATCTTCCAGATTACTTTCCGCTTTATTCTTCACTATATCCTCCTTCGGAGTTTCCTGACAGGCAGTCAGAAGGCAGGTTAGTATGACAGTTCCTGTATAAAATAATTTTTTGTGTATTTTCATAGATTAAGTCCCCTTTATCTTCATCTTCTAATATTTCGTAATAGTTTCATTTTTAATATTGTATTATTTTTACATTCTCATTATATTTTTACAAGATTATTTTGTCAATGCTTTCAAATTGACTCATCCATTTTTTCGGTATATAGTATATTTATACATTATAAAGATAAAGGAGTGACCTTATTTGTTATTTAAGAAAAAAAAAATTTCCCAAACTGACTTCCCGTGAAATTGATATTCTGAATATCCTATGGGAAAATGAAAAACCATTAATTGCTTCTGAAATAGCAGATGCCCGATCGGATCTTACGATTAATACCGTTCAGGCAGTTCTTCGGAAGCTTCTGAAATACCAGTTGGTCGAAGTTGCAGATATTGTATACAGCGGTACGGTTTTGTCTCGTTCTTATCGTCCCACTATCACCTCAGAAGAATTTGCAGTTCAGGAATTGACATCTGATTATCTTGCTTTTCAGAAGACAGTCTCAAAGCCTCTTCTTGTTTCTGCACTTTTGGATACCGAAGAAGATCCTGTAAAAGCTCGGGAAACGATTGATGAATTGCAGCAAATGTTGGACGCATACAAAAAAGAGTTAGAATAGAGGTCATATGATATGATAGATTTTTCTATTTCATCCGTGAATATGGCGATTTTGGTAAGTAATCTTTTTATTATTTTTCTGGTTCTTATTTTCCGAAATCGTAAGGTTATGTTTCGGCTTGGACTTCCACTTCTGGTTGGATTCGTGATTCTTATTTGCGTTCGTATGATATTTCCGGTTGAACTATTGCCGATCTCCCACAATGTATATCTTCCTGATTTACTGACCACTATCGTGGGAGAAACACGCCGTGTACGCTTTTTTCATGATACGGCATCCTGGTGGAATATTCTGGAAATCATATGGGGATGTGGTATCTTATATTCGTTGTTCAAATACATCAAACGCAATTATGCTTTTCGAAAATATGTGAAAAATCATGCTATTGTTTTATCTGAATCCAGTGTACAAATGCAGACTTTCACTCAGATCCGGTCTGAAACTGCCCAAAAATGTGTGCAAAAAATCCAGTTATTGGCTCTTCCGCTTCTTAAGAGTCCGGTAATCTGGGGGATTCGAATACCATGCATTCTCATTCCGTCCACTTTGGAATTATCGGAAACTGAATGGCGCTATGTTTTATTACATGAAGTCAATCATTATCTTCATAAAGACCTGTACATAAAATTTTTGTTACATATTATTTGTATGATTTACTGGTGGAATCCTTTTTGTAAGTTTTTAAAGAATGACACAGATACGATATTGGAAATGCGGATTGATCAGACATTGGCAAATAACCTCGCGCATACTGCCGAATATTTGTCCTGCCTTTTGAAAACAGCTTCCTATCAAATAGAAAATCCAATATCTATCCCGGATTCTTCTATAAACTTTTGTGATTCTGTTCTGGCACGACGTTTTGAAACACTTACTCAAACCAAAAACAAATCCACTTCGCCTTTAGCTGTAATTGTTTTTCTGAGTATCTCGTTCTTTATATATGTAACATCTTACTTTATTACTTTTGAGGCCAATTATTTCCCACCGGATATGTTTACTGATGATATGATTATCCCTACCCAAAGTAATTGTTTTCTTATAGAACGTCCCGATGGACAATATGATTTTTATCTTCTGGGTGAATATATCGAAGTTTATCCTGATAAGAAGTATTGTATCTCCAGGATTCACACTTATAAAAACATAGAAGAAGCCCGAAAACATGAAAAGATCATTTCTCAAAAGTAATCAATGGCTTGCAGACTGGATTCCAGCCTGACGCAAACAGGGTCTGCCGCACCATGTCAGTGCAACAGACCCTTCCTTTTTGTCATACTTTATCTTTTTATTTTATACATATTCATATAATTCCCATGTGCCTCGATCAGTTCGTCGCACATTGCCTTGATATCATCGATATTCAGCTTCGCTGCGGTATGGGGTTCGAGCATGGCGATCACACTACTTTTTCACCATCCATTTTCCACTTCTATTGGATCCTTGTCTTTCAACTCCTCCTTCCTCTCGCAGATCTTTTATTATTTCCTAGACTTGTTTTCTTGTGAGATTGAATTCTTCCATAAGCCTAACCTGTGTTACCGTCGGCTCTTCTTTCATTCTTTGCAAAATATTCCATTTTTTTCGTCTCCTTTTTTTGGCTCCTTTTTGGCTCTTTTTTGTTCACGTTCCTTCTTTCCCGCTCTCAAAAATGCTTCATGCACAAATAATCTTGAGATAAAATAACTGTGATCATCATCCGTTTCAAACTCCGGTTTCGGCGATCCGTTTTCTTCAAGTGCTCTAAGAATCTTGCCAAATCCAGTATTTCGTCCTTCTGTCAAATGTAATTCTTTCAAAATATCTCCAATACGCCGGTTTCTATATCTGCGATTTGATACCTTATATCGTTTTAAGCCTTCCTTTGTAACCGAACGATCCGGTCCTGGAAAACTTACAATTTCAATCATTTCCTTTTCGACCCTTACTTCTATCGGTTCCCGGATATCATACGCACGATGATAAACTGCATTTGCAAGTGCTTCTTCCAATGTTGCATATGGATAATTGTATACCCCATATGTTTCTGCTTTATCCGCACGCTTAACAATTTTCTTAAGATTTTTGATACTATAATATTAATACCCTTTCCAGCCATTCATACACAACAGTAAATAACCGATTTCCCCTGCCATTCCTCCTGCAATAATATAGAACACTTTCCGATTTTTCCAGATTCTTTCCCACGCTCCGTGGCTTATCTGTTGCATATATAGGACAAATGCTTGGTGTTCTGACATCCACAGTTTTCCCTGCTGCCTTATCAGTACAACCCCACTCAAAAGAGAACCTGCAAGCCCGAGGATCCACTGCCATATTTTTTCAATAATTTTTTCTCTCTGTTCCTGCTGTTTTTCCAGTTCTTCTGTATTCTGCACAGGGATTCCGGAAAGAGACAGTGTATCAATAACTTTTTCTGCGACAGCTTCATTCACCACCTGAATCCGATAGTGATATGCTTCCCGGTCAGTATGATTTTCTCCCTGCAAGGTATCGTTCTCTGCAACATTTTCACTATTTTCCGTATCCGACATTGCTATTTCTTCATATTTTTCTATATCCGCATACACAAAAACCTGATGTTCTTCTTGTTTTTCTTTCGGGCTGTTGATTCCATATACCCTTACTTTTTCCCCATTGATTTCCACAATCTGATACAATAAATCTTCTGGCACATATCCCTGAATCCCATGTTTTTCTGCATCTTTCAGCTGTTTTATTATACTCTCATCTACGACTGCCCATGCCATGGAAGAATGTTTTCCCTGACTGTACGCCTTCGGAAAATGTGTTTGCAAATATTCCTGATCCGTTCCTGTCAGAGTGATTTCCGCTTCATATCCATTCCATTCAAGCCGCTGTGTACTCTCTTCCCACACAGTTACCGCCTGTACTCCTTCCATATTTCGCAAAATCCCCAGCTGATCCTGATATTCCTGTGAAATCTCGCACCGAATTCCTACAGCGGTCTTTTTCTGTTCATCCATGATTTTTCCGCAAACAACCAGAGCATTCAGGCAAAAAAATACGCTACTCCAGAACAGACAGATTACGATTGCATCTTTTCGCCATATGATTTTTCCCGTATACCAGAATATTTCTTTTCTATTCATAAAACTGTCCCTGTTTTCTTCTGCGAATCCAGCCTGGAAGAACTACTCCGACAATACCTAGACCGACAACTGCGGTTACTCCGATAAGAAACTGACGACCGATCTTATTGCTTTCTTTTTCATTTTTATCTGTATTTTTCTCTTCTATCTTTAAGGGCTGGATCGTCAGTACAATATCACTGGTTTCTTCATAGCTGTTGCCATCCTCGTCCTCATAAGTCAGAAGAATTCTTCCATCTGTTCGTCCGTATCTTTTTTCTGTTGTCTCTTCCTCTGCGTTTACCACACCTGCGAAAGCGTCCAATTCACCCGAAACAGCGGTTCCTCCCTCAATGTTTCCAAGGAAGAGACTCTTATCTGTCTGTAGCCCGGGAACATCCACTGTGCATCTCGCATTATAAACCATTCCTCTTCCAACATTCACCAGCTGTACCGGTATCTGCAAACGGTCTCCTGCATTGACTTCTTCCGGAATCTGACCAATCTCCATCGTAAGTTCACTTTTTTGTTTAATCGTTATTTCTATTTGCCCGGTTGCGGTAAGTGTTACTGCGTCCGGATTATCATACGACAGTTCCAACGTCAGTTTATATCTTCCTGCTTCTGTCTTTTTATCTGTCTGGATCTCTACCGGAACTTCCAGTGTTTTTCCCGCACCAAGTTTTTCATAATATTGCGTATTCGCAGTATTTCCAAGCGAAATCCCATCCCCTTCACATCCTACTGTAACGGTCATATTCTGCACATATTTCTTTTTATTTGTATTTTTGAGGACCACTTTCAAATTCACAGAATCTCCCGCATAAATATGTTCCGGAATTTCTTTACAGCCTGCCACGATCACTTTCGGTTCGGATGTTGCTTTTTCCTCTTTATTTTCTCCTTTGGCTGCAACGACAGCCTCTCCTCCGGATCCTCCTGTTATTTCTGCTTCCGGCACAATACTACTGTCTGTCTCCTCTGAAATGCCACTCGCAACAGATGGCGTCGGTTCCGGCGTGATTGTTGGCGTGATTGTCGGCGTGGTTGTCGGTGTGGTTGTCGGTGTGATTTCCGCCACTTTTTCATCATTGATCTGTACATACACTGTAAAATTCTGTTCAATCTCCTGTTCTTCCAACTGCACTGTCGTTTTTATCTGTACCGGATATGCACCATTTTTCCTGTCACTTTTCAGTTTTAACACAAATTTTATCAGAAATACTTCTCTCGTCTGATCGGTATCATTGATTTTTTCTTCCGTTTTTTTGAATGTCTTCTGATAATTCTGAAATATAAATGGTGCTGTATTCTGATCTCCCTGATCCAGCGATGCAGTTATTGTATCCACTTCATTTTTCCCATTCCACATCAACGGAAGAATCACAGACACACTCTCTCCACTTACTTCCAGTTCATAACCATCCTGGTACGCTTTTTCCATACCCTCATACCGATTTTCATTATCCAGTCTCAGTTTTTCACTCTGCGCTGTTGTCTCCGATTCCACCGCTCCCCGTGTCTGCATGGGAAACAGTAAAAGTAACAACAGCAGACACAGTACTTTTCTTATGGTTCGCTTCATCCTTTTCCCTCCCGTGTGTTATGGATCTCCAGAAGATGTCCGTTCTGTATCTCATAGATTCTGTCAAAGTACAAAATACCTTCCCATAAATTTCCAAATGCCACAAAAGCCATACCCAAATCTGCCAGCCACCCGGAAATCAGAGTTCCGAACTTTTTACGTTCTTCTTCTGTCATTTCACTGATTCCATCTCCTGCCAGCACTATTTCCGGTTCTGTAGAAAGTGCTGCGATGCTGAGTAAAACGCCTTTTTCATATGCTGTGAGATTATCTGCATATATCATTCGTTTTTCCCACAATGTACTCGTTTTAACCATCGGTTTTATCCTTCCCCATGCCTGCTTTCTGTTATATCCTTGCGTAAGCAACGGCAATAGCATATAATCGATTGCTCTCATCCGCTCCAGATCCGGAAATTGCTCCGGTATGATACCCGCACATGATATTCTGTATGTTCCTTCCTGCACTGCTGTTACTCCAGAAGCCATCTGAAACATCTGCCTGATGTCTTCCTGGATTTCCCCTCTGATCAGCACTTTTTCTTTCTTGCGAACCGAAAAATCCACACGATCCAGAATCAGTCGATATCCACGTTCCCATCGGGTAATCTTACACATTTCCAGGCACATTTCATCCATCTCTCTCACCTGCTCTTTCCCGGATACATGTCATCGTTCCTGCATCCATTTCGCATACCGTATCACACAGTACATCGATATCATTCTGGCTGTGACTGGATAATAAAATCGTTTTTCTCTCACCTTTCAGACTCAGAATCAGTTCGTGCATCTGTTTTACCCCTTTTTTATCCAGTCCGTTAAACGGCTCATCCAGAATCAAAATGGAGGGATCTTCCATTACCGCCTGCGCAATTCCCAGTCTTTGTCGCATACCGAGCGAATATTTAGATACCGTTTTTTTCAGTTTCGGATCCAGTCCTACGGTTTGAAGCACCTCCTGAATTCTTTCTTTTCCGATTTTATGTTGTAACGACGCCAGGATCTCCAGATTTTTCATACCGGTAAGATTTGGCAAAAATCCGGGCGTCTCTATAATCACACCAATATCTTCAGGAAAATCCACATCTTTTCCAATCTCTTTATAGTTTACAAGAATTTTTCCACTGGACGGATTCAGAAAGCCACAGATACATTTCATCAGTACCGTTTTCCCACTTCCATTATTCCCAACGATTCCATATATTTTTCCTTCCTGAAACTCAAAACAGACATCCTTTAATACCTGTTCTTCGGAAAATTTTTTTGAAACATGTTCCAGTTTAATCACCGTACGCATTCTTTTCCTCCTGTTACTCTTCCGTCCCTCTGAATTGAAAATTATATCTCTTCATCTGTCTTGTACTCAAAAACACCAGAATCGTCAGTATGCTGCCAAAAATCAAAAAAGTTTCTTTCAGGCTTGGAAGATTATCATATCCGAAATTATGCATCGAATAGGTTGCCTGATTCAACGGTGAAATCCATCCTACAATTACCCTTGCTTTATAATAAAATTCATCTGGAAGTTTCAACAGTGTTTTCAGATTATCCGGATTCAGCAAAAGCCCATATGCACTGAACGTCAATGCACTGATAACCCCTGCCAGCTGCCCCTTCCACAGTGTAAAAAACATCTGCAAAAACATTAGTACCAATGCATACAGTAACAGCAGAACAAAGATACAGCACATCGTCTGGTATGGTCTGCTCATTTCCAGTGTTTTTACTGCTGCAGGAATTCCCAGTGTTTCTCCTTTTTCCGAATATGCCAGTATTGCTGCTGTATAACTCCATGTATTTTTGGGAAAAAGATATTTCATACACAGTATTCCTGTAGAACCCAGGATAAACATGAGATAAAATACACAGGCTCCCACAATATACAAAAACTGCCCTGCAATCCATATCTTTCTGTTTTCACGGATCAGGAAAAACGGCGTTGCTGTCGTAATAAAGGGAAGGTCACCGAACAGCAGCAAAAATAACATGGACCCAAGCAAAATAGAATTGCCATCACCAAACGTCCATATAAACGGCTCCACCAACTGCATGGTTGTCTCCTGTTCCCCGGCAAACAAAACTAATTTATCCGTCAGCATAAAACATAAAATAAACGCCAGTAAAAATGCTGCAATCACGCGCATATTTTTCTTCCACATTCGAAAATTATAACCGGCTGTAACAAGTATCATTCTGCTGATTCTACGCATATCCAATTCTCCTTCTCGCCGCATCTGCAAAAGCATATCCTGCAATGCCGGTCAGAAAAAGCAGCCAGAAAAAGATAGACCAGCCATGCAATGGCCAGTCTGCCTGTACCACCAGCCAATCCGGCGGATAAAACACCCGACATTCCGGGAAATATCGCTCACATAAAATAATCAGCAGATATTCACTCATAAATGGTGCAAGCCATGCCATGTATCGATGATTCACCAGCGTTGAAATCCACATTCCGATTTCTGCTTCCAGTGCTCCAAAAGCAAAAAACTGACACAACATCTGTCCATATTTCCCCAAAAAACTCTGTATAATCCTCCATGAAAATCCTTTTTCCATAGGCAGAAAAACAATCCATGTACACAAAATAAAAGCCACTGTCCCTGCTACCAGAATACTTCCACCTGCAATTGCATTTGTGATCGCTTTTGAAATTATGTATTTTTTTCGTTCTTTTCGAACCAGCACAAATTTATAGATACCACTTTTATATTCATCCACAAATCCGGTCGCATACGGAACAGTGCACACCAAGGGAAAATACAACCGAATCCCATCTCCCGTCAGAACTTTCAAAATATAACTTTCCGTCCAGCCTGCACCCAGCTTCCTGCCACTTCTCAGCACCTCTGCCACCATTTCCAGATTAGTTACGGTAAGAAATATCACAGTAAGAAAAGTTCCCAGGTACAGCCATTGCTTTCGAAACGCTCTTTTTCTATCATACGGTAACATTCATTTTCTCCGTTTAATATCCGAGGGATGTATTGATTACACTCCCATCAATCCCATTTATCATCAAAAACTGCTGTTTTCCCCAATCTTCACCATCCACACGAAGTGTTCCGGAAAACGACCATGCTGGAACCATAAGAAAATCTTCCGTGTTGCTTTTTTCTTTGATTCTGAAAAGCCCTTCTGTGATTTCAGATATTTCAATCTGAATCTTTCCTGTCTCCGTTGCATCCAAATCCAGAAATGCAGATTCTGTAAACTGTGCCTGTGCCTGTTTTTTGAATGTCTGATAAATCTCCTCAAAATCCATCGTTTCTACATTTTCATTTTCTATCTGTACCACATCCATCGGAGATATCAGTTCCACACTCGTCAGTACACCGTTTTCAAATCCAATACTCAGGGATGAATAATAATAATTTGCCGCATACAGATCTTCTGATTTCAGATCAATCAGCGATCCCTGTAATGTCGTAATACTTTCATAAGACGGTGTGTAGGTTACCATTACATTTTGTATGTTTTCTGCTTCCGATGCTTTATATTCCGCATATTTCCAGTTTTCCATTCCCAGCTGATTTTTTATCTCATCTGCCTGTTTTACCGCCTCTTCTTTGGATAATGTTCCTGTTTCTTCTTTGATCCATTCCTGTTCATCTTCATACAGGAACCATTGTGTATTTAACCGATAGTCATTCTCTTCTCTGTTGTCCACTTCCACCATCGCCTGATGTCCGTTCACGGTTGCCTGTGCAATCAGCTGGCTGGTTTTGTCCAGCCCTTCATAATTTGCATCACCGGATGTGGGCATTGGCAGGTCATCATAATAGCCATATGGATGAAATTCCCATGTACATGGAATTTTTTCATCGGTATCACTGGCTGATGCATATTGCTTTTCATATTCTTTGATTTCTTCTTCCAGCTCCTTTTTTATCCGGTCTGCCTCTTCCTGGCTTCCATAATCCTCCAGAAGTTTATCCTGATCACTTATGCGTTCTTTCAGTTGGAGAATCCTGTCTTCTATCTCTGTCTTACTTTTTTCTCCAGGTTCATATGCCGTTGCACCCTCAAACAGCACATCCGCCCACCGCTTTGCCTCTTCTTCCGTAATCAGATGCGGTTTTACTCTCACCACCGGTTTGTTTTCTTCCAGTCCCGTAACACTCGCATCCACAGATACCTCTATTTTTTCCCCATCTGCCTGAAACTGATCCGTATATTTTTCCGGAACTGATGTGTCACTGTCTTTCTTATTTTCTCTCTGAATCGCCTGTTCCAGTTTTCCCTCATTCTTATTGACCACAATGTCTTCTGTCGGGTTTTCGGCACAGCCGGTAAGTAACAGACAAGAGAACAACATCGCACAAAATACTCCGCTACCTTTTCCCATATGCCCTCCGTTCGTCATCTGTAATTTTTCATTTTTATTATTTCAAATGCTTTTATTGTATTTATTTTACATTCTCATTATATTTTTACTTTATTGTTTTGTCAACGCTTTCAAATTGACTTCACCATTTTTTCGGTATATATTATATTTACAGTTTAAATAAAGGAGTGATTTTATTTGTTATTTAAGAAAAAGAAATTTCCAAAACTGACTTCCCGCGAAGTTGATATTATGAATATTCTCTGGACAAGCGGAAAACCTTTGATTGCATCAGAAATTGCCGATTGTCGACCGGATCTTACTATTAATACCGTTCAGGCAGTTCTTCGGAAGCTTCTGAAATACCAGTTGGTCGAAGTTGCAGACATTGTATACAGCGGTACGGTTTTATCTCGCTCTTACCGTCCGACCATTACCTCTGAAGAATTCGCTGTTCATGAAATGACTTCTGATTATCTGGCATTTGAAAAAACACTTTCAAAGCCGTTACTGGTTTCTGCGCTTTTAGACACGTAGGAAGATCCTGTCAAAGCACGAGAAACGATTGATGAATTGCAGAAAATGTTAGATGAATACAAAAAGAATTTGGAAGAACAGGAGCCATAATTATGTTAGATTTCTCTATCTCCTCTGTAAATATGGCGATTTTGGTAAGTAATCTTTTTATTATTTTTCTGGTTCTTATTTTCCGAAATCGTAAGGTCATGTTTCGGCTAGGACTTCCACTTCTGGTTGGCTTCGTGATTCTTATTTGTGTTCGTATGATATTTCCGGTCGAACTATTGTCGATCTCCCACAATGTATATCTTCCTGATTTACTGGCCACTATCGTGGGAGAAACACGCCGTGTACGCTTTTTTCATGATACAGTATCCTGGTGGAATATTTTTGAGATTGTATGGGGCTGTGGCATCTTATATTCGTTGCTCCAGTACATCAAACGTAATTATGACTGTCAAAAGTATATAAGGAAACATGCCGTTATTTTATCAGACACCAGCATACCAATGCAGGCTTTTACTCAGATCAAATCCGAAGCCACCAAAAAAGGGGTTCAAAAAATCTCGTTACTGGCTCTTCCGCCACTTAAGAGTCCGGTAATCTATGGGCTTCGAAAACCATGCATTCTGATTCCGGATGCTTTGAAATTATCAGAATCCGAATGGCGCTATGTTTTATTGCATGAAGTGAATCATTATCTTCATAAAGACCTGTATATAAAATTCTTATTACATATTATTTGTATGATTTACTGGTGGAATCCTTTTTGTAAGTTTTTAAAGAATGACACAGATACGATATTGGAAATGCGGATTGATCAGACATTGGCAAATAATCCCGTGCATACTGCTGAATATTTGTCCTGTCTTTTGAAAACGGCTTCCTATCAAATAGAAAATCCTCTACCTGTCCCGGATTTTTCTATAAACTTTTGTAATTCTGTTCTGGCACGACGTTTTGAAACGCTTACGCAAAAACAAAACAAGTCAACTTCTACTTTAGCTGTAATTCTTTTTCTGAGTATCTCGTTCTTTATATATGTATCATCTTATTTTATTATTTTTGAAGACAATTATTTTCCACCCGATATGTTTACTGATGATATAATCATTCCTACCAAAGATAATTGCTTCGTTATAGAACGTTCAGATGGAGCATATGATTTTTATCTCAATGGTAAATATATAACGACTCTACCCGATAAAGAATATTGCATCCCTGATATAAACACTTATAAAAATATAAATGAAGCATCCAAACATGAACAAATTATTTCAGAAAAATAATTAATGAATTGGAGACTGGATTCCAGCCTGACACAAACAGGGTCTGCCGCACTATATCAGTGCGGCAGACCCTTCCTTTTTGTCATACCTTATCTTTTATTTATACATACTCATATAATCCCCATGTGCCTCGATCAGTTCGTCGCACATTGCCTTGATATCATCGATATTCAGCTTCGCTGCGGTATGGGGTTCGAGCATGGCGGCCTGATAGATCTTTTCTTTGGATCTGGTGGCTGCGGCTTCGATGGTCAGGAGCTGGACGTTGATATTGGTCATATTCATGGCGGCCAGCTGGACCGGGAGTCTTCCTACGTGGCATGGGTTGATGCCGTTGGCATCTACCATACACGGAACTTCCACACAGGCATCGGATGGCAGGTTGTCGATCAGACCGGTATTTAACACATTGCCACCGATCTTATATGGATTGCCGGTCACGACGGCTTCCATAATATAAGAAGCATATTCTTTGGATCTTTCGTGGGTTACTTTTCCGTCTTTCAGAATATCCTCACGTTCTTTCTCCCAGCCTTTGATCTGCTCCACACATCTGCGTGGGTATTCGTCCAGCGGGATGTTGTATTTTTCAATCATTTCCGGATATCTGGATTTGATAAATAACGGGTTGTATTCTGCGTTATGTTCGCTGGATTCGGTGCAATAATATCCCAGATGTTTGATGTACTCAAAACGCACCATATCGTCATGTTTTTCAGTTGCATTCTTCTCTGCTGCCCGTCTGCGGATCTCCGGGTACAGGTCGTTGCCGTCTTTGTCATGCAGTTCCAACAGCCATCCCATATGATTGATACCGGCGATCAGTTCTCTTCTGCCTTCCAGCTTGTCTTCCATGCCCAGTTTTTCCAGCAGTTTCTCCGAACATACCTGTACGCTGTGGCACAGACCTACGGTACGGATCTTTGTGTATCTCTGCATATAGCCGGTCAGCATCGCCATCGGGTTGGTGTAGTTCAGAAACAGGGTGTTCGGGCAGACTTCCTCCATATCTCTGGCAAATTCTTCCATCACCGGGATGGTACGAAGTGCACGCATGATACCGCCGATCCCCAGCGTATCTGCGATGGTCTGACGCAGACCGTATTTTTTCGGGATCTCAAAGTCGGTGATGGTGCACGGATCATAGCCGCCTACCTGGATCGCATTCACTACAAAGTCGGCATCCCGCAGAGCCTCTTTTCTGTTTTCCACACCGAGATAGGTTTTGATCGTGGCTCTGGACTCGTTGACATTCTTATTGATCGCGCCGAGGATGATCTCTGAATCTTTCAGTCGTTCCTCGTTGATATCATACAACGCAATCTCCGCCTCACAAAGCGCAGGTGTACACATACAGTCCCCCAGTACATTTCTGGCAAATACGGTGCTGCCAGCCCCCATAAAAGTAATTTTCATCTTCATACCTCCTGTACGAATCTATGTATTTTGTTGTCTTCCATAATCCATCCCTGTCTTTTCCCCCGATTGGATGAATTGCGGTTTTGCTATGGATTTATTATATGTTTATAAGATGAAAAATCCTATCTGTTTTGTTTCCATTTTATTGTTGATTTGTTGCATGTTTTACAAAACAGAAGTCGCGGTTCACTTCGTCATGTGTTTCCCGGATGTGTATGAAATCGGTATGTCCCAAGGTTTGTTTCATACAAGCATAAACTTTGGCTTGTTAACCGCCTAAAAAAAGAGCCGCGAATCCACTTCGCAGCTCTTTTATGGTTCTTATGCTTCTTTATTTTACTTCTTTCAGATAAAACTCCACCGCTTTGAAATCCCCGGTCTGGCGTGGAAAGTTCAGGCCGCCGTGCATCAGGGCGCGGCCGCTTCTTACCAGTTCGCCGTTTACTTCGTACATGGCATCCGCTTTCAGCCCTCTTACCGGGATGTGAATGGACGGGCCGCTTGGCTGTGCCAGGATCTGCATGCCGTGTACCAGAGCTTCGCTCTGATCCTGGGATACAAACTCCCAGGCTGCGTACAGACGGTTTTCCATCGGGTTGGTCAGGCGGTAGTATTCGCCTTCATGGGTCAGGTTGTAGTATTTCTTAAAGGTTTTGATCTGTTCTTTGACCTCTTCTTTTTCCCCGTCGCTTAACAGGTTCAGATCCAGTTCGTATCCGAAACTTCCCGCCATGGCTACGGTTCCTCTGGTTTCTACCGGAGTGATACGACCGGTCTGGTGGTTCGGAACAGCGGATACATGGGAACCGACTGCTGAGATCGGATAGCAGAAGGATGTTCCGTACTGGACACTGAGACGTTCTACTGCATCGGTATCATCACTGCACCAGATCTGTGGGGAATAATACAGCATACCAAGGTCAAAACGTCCACCGCCGCCGCTGCAGCCCTCCAGTAACAGATCCGGATAACGGCTCACCAGTCGTTCCAGCAGATCATACAGACCCAGCATGTAGCGATGGCTTGCCTCTCCCTGGCGTTCTTTTGGTAAAACGGCACTGTACACATCACTGATGTGACGGTTCATATCCCATTTGACATATTCGATATTGGCACTGTCGAGGATCGCCGTCATGCGTTCGTACAGATAATCCCGGACATCTTCTCTTCCCATATCCAGGATCAGCTGGTAACGGCTTCTGTTCGGCTGTCTTCCCGGGATCTGGATCGCCCAGTCCGGATGTGCACGGTAGAGGTCGCTGTCCTCGGAGATACATTCCGGCTCAAACCAGAGACCGAACTTCATACCCATGGCATTGATTCCGTCTGCGATCGGTTTCAGACCGCCTTCCAGCTTGTCGGTATTGACATACCAGTCACCCAGTCCGCTGACATCTCCCTCACGTTTTCCAAACCAGCCATCGTCGAGAACCAGCATCTCCACGCCAAGTTCGGATGCGCCTTTTGCGATGTTCAGGATCTTTTCTTTATCAAAATCAAAGTAGGTTGCTTCCCAGTTGTTGATCAGCACCGGACGTCTCTCATGTTTGTATTTGCCACGGCACAGATGTTCCCGGAAGGTATGATGGAAGTTGGAACTCATCTTTTCAAATCCTTCGCTGCTGTAGGTCATGACAGCCTCCGGTGTCCAGAACTCTGCTCCGGCTTCCAGTGTCCAGGCAAATCTCTGGCTGTTGATGCCGGCAGTCAGTCTGGTCTGTCCCATCTGGTCTTTTTCTGCTTCGATCGAGAAGTTTCCACTGTAAACCAGTGCTGTTCCATAACATGGTCCCGCTTCTTCGGTGGTATCTTTGCTGCACAGGATGGCAAATGGATTATGCTGGTGGCTGGATGCTCCTCTGACACTTTCCACGGTCATCTTTCCGCGCATCAGCGGTACCCGTTCCATCTGGCGTTCCAGATTGTGTCTTCCGTGAAAATGCATCAGTTCCCAGTCACCGCTCATCAGATCCAGATTCATGGAAGCAGCTTTTGTCAGCACGATCGCATCGGTTCCCTGATTTACGAATTTTACGCAACGGGTAATGATATCTCTTTCTTCCCACACACTATAGTATAAAAATGCATGCAGTCCGGTTACTTTATCTGCCAGTTCCACGATCAGGGTATCGGCATCTTTTTCTTCTCCGTACAGTGCCGGCATTCCCGGGATCGCATATTTGCCTTTTGAGGTGGTATATCCCACATAACGCCAGTCTGCGGCATCGCTTCCGTCCGCGTTGATCACGCTCACACTGTTGATCCGGTAATCGCCGACGCCGTTGGTGGAGTATTCCTGTGGTCTGGAATCGAGAGAATAGTCTCTCTCATTTCCTGCCTCGTAAGGGTTTCCGGAAAATCCCCGATCCTGATAGTCTAAAAGATAGCTCATATCTTCCTGACCGATATTTTCTCCATAGTACAGGTGATTCAGCACAAGATATTTGTCTGCCATCATCTGATAACTTGTATTGTTTGTTGACAACGTAAAAAGTTTTTTCTGTTCGTCTATATAAATTGCCATGTTCGTCCTCCTTTTTATCGCTCTGTCTGCATCACAGTTTATTGTTTTTACATCACTGTTTTTTACATTCACCGTTATGTTTTGCAGTCTGTTTTCTATTCACAGACTATACTCAGTATACCATGCTGCGAAACTGAAAAATATAGGATTTGTTTCCTGTAATTGTGGATTCGTTGCGTGCTGTATCAATTTTGGAGATTTTCATGTACGCTGTTATCCGTGTTTTTTCTGCATTTCCATTTTCCGGACGGTTCTTTGCTCTGTTATCCGTTTTGTTCCTGTGCCCGTTCACATTCTCTTTTCAGGATCTCATGCCACTCCGGTTTTTCTTTTTTTAAGGATAACGGTTTCCCTTCCCTGTTCAGAAAGCAGTGACTGGTCTGTCCGCTGCAACGCAGGGTTCCGTCTTTTTTATTCCTGATATGATATCCCAGAAAGATTTTTACGCCATTATATTTTTTCACTGTCACCTCAATAGATACTTCTTCCCCGTACCGTGTCATGGAGTGATAGGCTGCCTCCACCGTCAGTACCGGGCTGATCACACCTGCGGCTTCCATTTTGTCATAATCCATGCCGAGATATGCCAGATAATCGCTCCGGCTTTCCTCGAACCAGCGGATATAGTTGGAATGATGCACGCATCCCATCTGATCGGTTTCATAATACTGCACCCGATGGTTATAACCCGGGTATTGTTCTGTCCTTTCCATCTGTGTCTCTTCCCTTTCTGTCCCATACATTTCTGTTCTGTCATTTTTCTCCACATTTTTGCGATTTCAATTTTAAAATGCACCATCGCAAATTGTTTTCTCTCGCTTCAACATTTTTATTTTCAAAAGGATTCTTCTTTTTTCAGTTTCTGATAGATCCGTCCTACCGGAAGTCCCACCACATTGTTATAATCTCCCTGGATTTTTTCTACAAACCGCGCACAAAGTCCCTGGATCCCGTAGGCTCCTGCTTTGTCCATCGGCTCTTTCGTGCTGACATACCATGCAATCTCTTCTTCTGTCATCGGGTACATGGATACTTTTGTCTCTTCCGCAAAGGTTGTCTGTTTTCCTTCCTCCAGCAGTGTCACACCGGTATATACACTGTGAGTCTGCCCCTG
>UMCB01003771.1_pt1 | contig 22319 bp, 18 predicted proteins | sample 1964151 | NCBI WGS metagenome assembly UMCB01 (sample SAMEA4835960, study PRJEB28245) | human gut metagenome | biome: gut microbiome; material: fecal sample | place: Denmark | collected 2008
TGGCCAGAGCTACATCGTAGATTATAATGTCTACGAGACCCTGAACAGCAAACCAGAGACCACGGGTGCCAAGCTCTATCCTATCTTCCCTGCCATGGCTATGCCGCTCATCGCCGGCATCAGGGCTGACATCAAATTCCTCACCTTACAGTTTGGTACTCCAGCCGAGGAATACATCGCTTGCTTGAAGAATCATCCGGAGGTGGTAGTCATCTGCGTGAGCAATCACCAGAACCGACTTGGCGACCAGCGTGCCCTGGTACACGAGATGATGAATGCAGGATTGAAGAACCCTGTCATCTTCGCAGAGATGTATCAGCACAGCAAGGAGGAGAAGAGCGACTTCCAGTTGGAAGCCGCAGCCGACATGGGAGCCTTGATGATCGACGGTCTGACCGACGGCATCTGGCTGATGAACAATGGCGACATCCCTGCCCAGACCATTGATGAGACTGCTTTCGGTATTCTCCAGGCTGCCCGTCTGCGTACCAGCAAGACCGAGTATATCAGTTGTCCGGGTTGTGGCCGTACACTCTACGACCTTCGCGAAACCATTGCCCAGATCAAGGAAGCCACCAAGCATCTGAAGGGCTTGAAGATTGGTATCATGGGCTGTATCGTGAATGGTCCTGGTGAAATGGCAGATGCCGACTATGGCTATGTAGGTGCCGGTCCCAACAAGGTAAGCCTATACCGCAAGCAGGTTTGCATAGAGAAGAATATCCCGCAAGAAGTGGCAGTAGAGCATCTGCTTGCCCTCATTGATGCGGATAAGAAATGAGTCCACAGCATCATCAACCTAAGAACTGATGTCCCCAGATACTTTTCTCCATGTCTCGGCAGAGCATGGAGAAAGTGTCGAAAAGGGACTCCGACCACTTCTTCATGCCAAAGATTTTCTTCTTCTCCAAGAACATCTCCTTGTCCCACTGCGTATAGTCGTACTCGGAGAATACCCTGATGAGGTTGTGGTGCTAATTTATTGAAAAAATAAGCAGAAAATATGGGATTATTTTTTTGTGGTAAAGTTTACATCGTGATGTTTTTTATGTATCTATAAGATTTCATATCAGATACTTTTTCCGTTGAGTATGTGCTCATACGTAAAAAGTTTTTTTATGAAAAAAGTGTCAATGTATCATTTTTTGGCTGAACGTAGAGATAAATTGCTGATATATAATAAGATAGAAGAATGATACTTTGATACATTTTCTCGCAAAAAACACACTCATGCGCAAGCAATTATTTTCAATACCTCTTTCATATTATCCAGCAGATAACTGATAGTCTTGTCCGCAAGTTCAACATAGAACTGCAATCCGCAGCAAAAATACGATTATTTCTTGAGACGACCAAGAAATCTGAAATTTTTCTTATGACGCATTTCCCATATTTCTTAAATTTCTTATTCGTTATGCAAACGAAGATGATTCCCCAAGCAAGTAAGTTTAGTTAAAGTTCAATAATAAATATCACCCTAATTATCAGACATTTAGAAATATCTTTGAAAAAGATTATCTTTGTGCAAGATATTTCTAATGCAAAGCTTATGGAATTTAAGAAACTCATAGATAGAGGGGCAGAATTAGAGCGAATGAATGAAGCCCTTCATAGAGAAGATACTCAGTATAATACACCCTGTGAGGCGTCCCCATTGCTTTGTTTTTGACAACTTGTTTGAAGTTGCGAAGTTCTAACACGTCAAAACCAAAGCGTCAGTTACGCCTTTATTTATGTATATGTATCCCCACCTTAGCCCAATCGTGGGCTTTCAGCAAGGATTACGGTTGCAAAGATAGTGATTATTTGGGAAAGTTGTATCAAAAAAGAAGAGAAAATTACGATAATTTTCTCAATTATTTGCCCCAAAAATGAATTTATCTGCCTCATTTTGATATCAAATGAGGCAGATAAATCGAAAATGAGGTCGATAAATTATGACAGGATCTTTTATTTGACAATATATCCTGTACCTCTTCCTTTCCCTACTTTTTGGATTTCTCCAGCATCCAGCATTTCTTTTAATGTTCGTTCGATGGTGCTGATACTGATGTCTGGGCAAAGGGCGGAAATGTCGGTCTTGGTAATCTTACCTATTCTCTTTTGGAAGATAGACTTAATGCGATCTGCTTTTGAAAGAGTTTTACCATGTAGATGCTCTACTCTGTCTTGAAACTCTTGGTAAGCTTTCAAGATGACACCAAGGTAGTAACTTGTAAAGGGTTGGTAGTCATTCTTGCTTTCATGCCATCCTATGGAACTCGCTTTTAGGGCTTCATAATAGGTTTCCTTCGACTTCTCAATGAACATTTCTATACTGATGTATTTGCCGACAATGTACCCACAACGATAGAGCAAGAGAAGTGTGAGCAAGCGACTCATGCGACCATTGCCGTCATTGAAAGGGTGGATGGAAAGAAAGTCGAGCACGAACATGGGTATGAGCAACAGGGCATCATACTCACTTTTGTCCAAGGCTTCGTTGAATGCCTGGCAGAGATCTTCTATCGCTTCTGGCGTTTGGAATGCAGGAACAGGCTTAAATCTGATATGCTCTTTCCCCTCTCGGTCTGTTTCTGCGATGATATTATCTGTGTTCTTGAAACGTCCACCAACTTCTTTTCCACCGAAGGAGTAAAGGTCACGATGTAGTTGCAATAGGTTGTTGGGGCGAATGGAAATGTACTCATAGTTCTCATGGATGGTAGTGAGTACTTCTCGATAGCCGGCAATTTCTTCCTCTGAGCGATTTCGTGGTTCAGTTTTCTCTACGACAAGGGCATGAAGGCGTTCATCGGAGGTGTAGATGCCCTCAATACTATTGGATGCTTTGGTACTTTGTATCTTTGCAATCTCTAACAGGGCTGAAAGAGTATCTACTTGGGCCGAAATATAGAAGTCTTGTTTGCCCTTGTATTCGTGAAGTGCTGCAATTTGGCTGACGATGGAAGGTGTCAGCAACTTCTTGGGGGTATCTTTGTAATCGAATCGATGCATGCCTATTGTATTTATTGGGTTTATATTATGGTTGCAAAATTACGATAATTTTCTCAATTATCTGCCCAAAAATGAATTTATCTGCCTCATTTTGATATCAAATGAGGCAGATAAATCGGAAATGAGGCAGAAAAAACTACTTTGTCATAGATTTCACGGCACTTACTTTCCGCCATCTTATTCTTCACACCTACGGTTATCATATCATCCAATGTCGGATGACCTGTGCCAGTTACCGATGTCGCATGTTCACCATTATACCCTTCTGTGCAAAACGAGTGATATTGCTGACAGCCACACCCGACTTATCCGCCACTTGTTCACGTGTCATATTTTTCTCTATCCTTCGTCTTCTAAAGTCATTCGCCATCTCCTTGGCAATCTCATCGGGATTGTCATGAAGATAGTTATCCAATATTGCTAATATATTATTTGTTTCTTGCACAAACCGATAGATAATAACAAGATATTATCAGTTGCAAAGATAGTATTTTCTGATAAAAAGTAATACTATCTTTAAGAAATTTTTAGAAAAAATCAAGTTTCGCACATCAGTTACATTTTCAGCCACAACCCCATCAATTGATCATCTATATAATAAGTAGCTTGCGAGGTAGAAACCAAGTGATATTCCAACAGTTTTTTGATGGCGCTCTGTACACTACTTGCTGAACGAAGATTATATTTTTTAACGAAAGCAGCAGAAGTAATTTGCTTAGCCATGCCAGCTTTGGCAATAGCATACAAAAGTTCTTTTTGAGGCAAGGTTAACCGTGAAAGGATTTCACTGAACTTACGGTCATTGTCCAATATCAATGAACGGATAATAGCATCTATCATCTCACTATCCGCAACACTCTTTGGGTCTGTTTGATTGAAAGCCTCATGCATTACTTTCTGTATATAATATGTATTGCCACCAAAAGTATGATAAGCTAATGCAATTGCTTCCGCTTGAATATCTTTATCAAAATGATGGAATAAGCCAATGGCAAACTCGGTGTATTTGTCTATAGGAATAACATCAAGATTCATGATGTCTGCACTATTATAGAATGGTCGTGCTTTCTCAGAAAACATCTCAGTGATGAAATGTCGCTCACTTCCCGAAAATATAAAGTTGGCATTGCTGCATCTTTGGATATAAGTACGGAGAACTGCTTCCATATTTTTCTCTGGATAATAGCCAATCTGCTGAAACTCATCTATCGCAACAATACATTTTTTGTCTGCTTGCTCCAAACAAGCAAATATCTCCTCCAAGGTATAGAGGGGATTGGAAATATCGCCAAGGGAGAGGTTGAAAGTAGGTGTATTGGAGATTGGGTCGTATCCAAAACAGCCATTGATGGATTTCAAAGTATTGACCACCATCTTTAGCAACTTAGAGCTACGAAGAGCAGCTTGCTCAAACACAGCCTTGCCTAACTCAAAGGCAAACTCATTGATACTGGATGTGCGAAGAATATCTATGGAAATAGAAATAAAATTATCCTTTATAGTAGGCGAATCCAAGCAAAAGTCAATAAGTTTACTTTTGCCCACACGTCTTGCCGCCATTATGACAATATTCTCACCATTGGTGATTTTTGTGATGATTCTTTTGGCTTCTTGCTTTCTGTCGCAGAAGTACTCTGGCTTGATGTATCCAGTTATGATAAAAGGATTCTCCATATTCTTCTATGTTTTGATTTCCGCATGCAAATATAATTATTTGTTTTAAATTATGCAAACTGCATAATTTAAATTACATAATCTTAACAAGTAGAAAGAGAATTGCCCACAGATGATATACACTAACCTTTACTATCGATTGCTTGATTCAATACACCATCAAAGAAACTGTACAACTGCAAAAAACGTTTTCTGAGAACAAACACATTAATAGGATGATTAAACTCTTTAACTTTCACTTTTCCAAGAGAACCAACATCAAAGCTATACCTAAAAGTTGTTGCACTCTTATCCACGTCATCCAACTCATGTAATAAACGACTTATGTTTTCAACATCTTCTCCTGAAGATAAATGAGGACGTAAACTTTCAAATAAAGAAGAGAGGTTATGTCCCAAACACATTTTTCCATATTCTTTTAAGGTAGCTTTTATAGTAAGTTCCAAATAATGTCTAAAACAGAATAAAGCAGGGAAAATATAGGTGTCATGTACCAAGTTATCATTCGACAATATTATACTATTTAATAAAAGTAATGCACAATTTGCATAGCCTTCCTCTATTAAACCATACGATGGAATACTCCTTGGAAAAACTTCGTCAAAAAGTTTATCTGTCTTTGTTAATGGTGGCAAATACAATGACATCATATTTGCATCTTTCTCAGTTATCAAGTAAAACTCCCTAAGGACTTTACGCTCCATTTGAGCCTTGATAAACTTTTTGTATTTCCGTTTAAGCTGATACCGCTTAATCTTTTTTCTTTTTCTCATATTTCTAAAAAATAAATGGATTCGCAAGAAGTTATGTGCTCGCTCCTTGTGAATCCCATTTAATAGTTGTACAACTTATTTTACAAGTACTTTTTTAGATATATTTCCTGCTTTTACTATGTAAATACCACCTTGGGTAACAGGTATGACACTTTGCCCAGATACCATACCATCATAAACAAGGCTTCCATTAGTTGTACTCACAATAGTTGGCTGCATAGTATCATTTGCAGTAGAGATCAGAATGTTCTTTCCATTAACAGCAACGCTTGCATCGTCATTATCAGCCTTAATGGTTATAACCTTTGTTGGGTCTTCCTGAATAACAGTAAATGGGAAAGAAACTGTTTCTGATACATCAAACTCATCAACCTTAGCATAAGCTGTAAGAATGTACTTTGTTGACGGCATGATAGGCTCACCATATTTAGCATTTTCAACATCATCAACTGCTTTCAACGAATAATAAATATCTGCATCTTTGGTATCACAAGTAATATTTATTTTGTTATCAACAATAGAAACAACAGGAGCTTCGCATGGCTCTCTCGTCAATTGCTTTTCCACTATGGTATTAAAATTCTTCCAATATTCACCTACATAATACCAAGGTTTTGAACCCTTCTGAACATACAATATGGTATTATTATAAATGTCATCACTAAAAGAAGATTGACATGCTGGTGGAAGTTCGCATAAGCACTTTATCTGCACCAAACCACCTTTATGGACACCATCTATTTTCCTTATATTTTTCCCTAATATTAGCTGTTTTAAATGACTTGAACCTTGATCGGTAAGATAAGTTAATCCATCGCCTGTATCGAAACTATTTATAGAATTACAAGAAGAAAATGCATTTTGTCCAATAACAGATACTCCATCAGGAATAACTACTTTTTTCTTGCCTTCTTCTATGTTTTTATTTTCTGCTGCATTTTCCATATAATAGCAACATTCAAAAGCCTTTTCTCCAATTTTCTGTAATTTCTCATTAAACACAACTGTTTTCAAACAATTATTTGCCAACCCTCTTCCACTAAAAGAAAAAGCATAGCTTCCAACTTCTTTTATGTTCTTACCAAACACCACTTTTTCTACATCACTAAAATTACCTTCCAGTATAGAGGTTACAGGATACACTACATTGCCATAAGAAACAGCATCAGGAATAACGACTTCTTTCTTTATTACATTACGTTCTACTCCCATAAACGCGACCTCATTATTCTCCTTTATTTGATATTTCAAATTATCAATATAAAAAATATCTCCTACTGAAACTGCAAACGCACCTACTGGCACCAATAGGTAAAATACTATCAACAACCATACTCTATGATTTTGAAAAAGATTAATTCGATTCATATTCATTAGATTTTTAAATTAAAACTTCCAATTTTCGTCTTTTCGTTTAATATCCGTGATTTGATAGTTAGGATTATCATTACGCTTCAACTCTTGACAAATATAATCACGAATAAAGACATCATTACTTGTTGCTTTTTCTGAAACATGAGTTTGATCCACATCTATAGAATATACACGTGAATCACCTTCTACTTTAAAAGAAATAGTATTATCAGCCATACGCATAACTATTTATGCCCACTGTTTCCCAGAAGTAAGCGATTATTAAAAAAGGCAAAGCGTGGGAACTATCGAATATTGTTTCTTCGAGGTTGTGGAAGGACCTTGACCAACTATAAACAATAGCCCACGCTTTATGATATATTGATTCCTCACATGAGGGTACAATACGTCCAAAGCGTGAGCGTCATTGCCTATCACCCTGGTCATAGAAACTTCCACATTTCGAAGAAGGGTAATATCTTTAACGCTCATTTTTAATCTAAAATTGAGTTTTCATCATGACAAGTCTCTACCTATCACTCTAACTTATTTGCAAAGATATGAATTATTTTTCAAACTTATAGCATTTTGAACAAACTTTTTCTTTTTTTTTTATGTTTGCGTTCACAAACTCATCTTTACAACTCAAAAATAGGAACAACTTCTAAATCAATATCTAAATCTTGTAAAATGATTATTTTTCCTTGTCCATAAGTGCCATTCCAGCATAGCACAAGCACAATGGTTCAGGAGAGATTATCAGTGGATAAACAATCTCTCTGGAGCCTAAGACTTTGCGATGTATATGCCGATTCAGAAATTACCGTAAAGGATGCCTTCAAACTGGCAGACAAGGTGCTGAGCGATGCCACCAAGAGCATCTCTGAACTGATAACCGTAGAGGGAACTATCAATCTCGACTTCCGTGACATCGAGACCACCATCAAGAGCGGCGGCGGTGCCATCATGGCTATGGGCAGAGCCAGCGGAGAAGGCAGAGTTCAGAATGCCATCCTCAACGCTTTGGATTCCCCATTGCTCTACGGCAGCGACATCAGCAATGCCCAGCGCATCCTCTTCAACATCTATACCTCCAGCAAGCACCCTATCTTCGTTAGGGAAATGCGAGAGATAGATGCCTTCTTCGATGAATTGAATCCAGACATTAAGGTTATCTGGGGCCTTTCAGATGATGACAGTCTGGATGAGGATGCCAAAGTCACCATCCTGGCAACAGGTCTCAACAACGAGCTGGCAGACGAAATTCAGGACAATCCTGTCACTACCACCAAGGATGAAGATGATTACCAGAGAATTATCGACAAACTTTATCATCCGATACGTGACAATTTCCAATTTCAAAAGAAGAAAGATTCCCCAAAAGAAGAGATTCCAACAAATCCATCAACCAATGAATCCACAAACATCCCTGATGAGCCAGCCCCACTCATCCCTGAAGCTCCGATAGAAGAATCTCCAGTCATAGAAGAAGAGCCCATAGAGCCTGTCGTCCAGCAAGAGCCACCAACCTTGGCGAAGAGGATAAGAGACAGACTGAAGAAAATTGCCGAAGATTTAGACATCATCACGGAAGATGAATAGCCTTTGCTGATGCAAAAAAAATCCTGTTGGCTGTAATGCCGGCAGGATTCTGCGTTTTATCAATCTCAAGATGTCATTTATTCTATCACCCAATCCTCTATGCTTCGCTGGTCTTCAGAGAAGTTGACACCCACTTTCACAACCTTCCGCTCATCATCGGCAAAAGCCTTGGCATAGTCCTTGCCGCTGATTTGCGCCATAGCGGTATCAGCAGACTTCTCATATTTCAACTCAAAGATAAAGATACTCTTATCTGTCTTAAGCACAAGGTCTATTCTTCCATCCGAAGTGGTATGCTCCACCTTCACATCTTCACCAAGCATGGTGAAGATGGTGAACATCACGGCTTGATAATGACGCTCATTATTGTTGATAATCGTATATGGGAACTTATCGTAGAAGGCCTTCAAGTGAGGCATAAAGGCTCCCATATCGTCATTGATGAGCACATTCTTGGAATAGGCATACACAATAGCATCATATCTGTTCATGTCTTGCGCAGTATAATACCTGACGAGACTTTTCGAGAAGCCTTGTCTTACTTCTTGATTTGGGAAACAGAGATGATACAATTTTCCTCTTCGCTCATAGCCTTTAATGGTAAGGTAGCCACTCTGGAAAAGAACAGGAATCGGGTCTGTAAGCTTTTCTGTAGGGGTATCAAAACGATCATCATTAATCCATAAATCGTCCAGATTGAGCATATCCAAATTCTTCTGCTGCAACAACTCTGCCAGGAACGTAGGCGTACCAGATGTAAACCAATAGCTATTAAACTCCTTATCGTCCAAAGCATTGATAATACTGTAAGGATTGAAGATATCCTCACTATTGATACTGAAATGGTAGCCATCATAATGCTGCCTGAGTTGTCGCAATGTCTCCTCATAAGTGAGTCCATTATGCTCAGCCATCTCCTCGATACCCTCACGGAAATACTGAGTCAATTCACTCTTGGTAATACCACAACAGCTACTGTATTCATCCTTCAACGTGAGAAACTTGAGATTGTTCAACTCGCTAAAGATGCTGAGCTGACTAAACTTGGAGATGCCTGTGATGAATACAAAGCGAATGTTTCCCTCTTGTTGCTTCAAGGGGCTGAAGAAATCTCGCATGATGTTGCGGATGGCCTTCTGCAACTCTTCGTCACTGACAGAATCATGCATAGGTGCGTCATATTCGTCGATGAGAACGACAACTTGTTTACCGGTTTTAGCCGTGGCAGCCAGCAAGATGTTCTTAAGACGACCTCCAAAAGACTTCTCATTTATTGAATTAACCTTTAAACCATATTTTTTCTCTTCTATTTCCAGTATTCCGTTTAGAATTGAATATGTATTCTCCAAACTATAATATTTACCACAACTCAGATCCAGGTGGATGACAGGATATGCCGTCCACTCCTTCTCCATCTGTTCGATGGCAAGTCCCTTGAACAGTTCTTTCTTACCCTCGAAGTAAGCCTGGAGGGTAGAAACAAACAAGGATTTTCCGAATCGACGTGGGCGACTCAGAAAATGAAACTTGGCATAATGAGCCAACTGATAGACGATAGCCGTCTTATCAGCATAGAAGTAATTCCCCTTCACGATTTCGGAGAACGTTTGTATTCCCAAAGGATATCTCTTTGAAGCCATAATCTTTATAATCCCGGCACAAAGATACAGATAATATTTCAGAAAGCAAGTGTTTTTCTGATTATTAACAAAATACTCCTTACTTTGTAACTACTCATCTTTATGCTTGATAAATAGCCCTTTAGTAAAATTCAGAGACTCTTGAAAACTGAGTAGTTACTGAAATAAACATTTAAAACAAGCTTTACTTTTTAAAGTGGGCTCAGTTGATTAAACTCATATAGCACATGACGTAGATAATCGTCAAGCACATGATTGTAAATATAGTAAGCCAAGTTCTCGGGCATTTCCATGCCTTTGGTTGCTATAGCAATACCGCCAGCCATGCAAGCCATTGTATCGGCATCACCACCAAGAGAAATGGCATTACGAATTGCCGCAGTATAAGAATTAGCCCAATTCGGGATAAAATAGCGATTAGTTGCATGGGAAGAGAACTCGCGTATCTGTCTTCCCATGCAACTAATCGCTATTTTATCCCGAATTGGGGTAGGTATTGGTAGCCTTGTGTGTCAAAGCATAAACTTGATTATTGCAATAGGCTTCAACTGCTTACGAAGCCGCTTTCATTTCTCCACGAAATAGGCTTCATTGACTATCGAAGCCGCTTTCATTATTTGGCTCAGGACAAATAATCTCTCTGGAGCCTAAGACTTTGGAGTACTTATAGTACAGATAGAGTAAAATAGCCAAAATACCACTATTGGTACAATCGGACTAATATAATAAAGCCAAGTGACCTTTAATTTCTCTGAAAATCAAAACATGATTCTCAACAAAGGGTATAAGTAAATTGGATATAGCCATATCGTGATAAGCATGCCATAACAGGAAACTTTGTCTATATCAGAACGGATAGGGGCATCAAAGAAGAATATAGAAACATAGCATCCCAAGGGCCATAATATCAGCGAAAATGCCATAAGTATAAAGAACACCTTCTGTAAAATAGTGGGTGTTCCTCCTAATATGCGAGCTATTAGCCCTTTATTTTGTTCTTGTTTTATTTCTTCTTTATTCATATTAAGCATCTTGGCTCGTTATTCTCGATTATCTTTCAATCCCTTTTCCAATTCCTCTATAGTCGGCATGGAAGATTTGAAATCTTTCGGGAAGAGCTTTGACAGTTGATATTCTGATATACCCATAGGTTCTTTGTATGAATCCAAGGCGTATTTTGCCACCACATTGTCTTTGTCCTTGCAGATGAGCAAACCGATGGTAGGGTTGTCGATGTCGGTCTTGAACTGATGGTTGATGGCTGACACATAGAAACTTAGTTGCCCCAAGAATGATGGATGGAACGACTGGGCTTTTAGCTCAATGACCACATAGGCATGGAGGTGGGCATTGTAAAACAGCAAGTCTGGGAAGAACTCCTGCTGACCTACCTCCAAACGAAACTGTCTGCCCATATAAGAGAATCCCTTTCCGAGTTCCAAAAGAAAACGTGTTACATTGTTCACCAATTCATCTTCGATGTCTCGCTCGTCAAATTTCTCTCTCAGATTGAGGAAGTCAAATTGATACGGATCTTTTGTCATTTGCTGTGCTAAATCGCTCTGCACAGCAGAAAGTGTAGATTGGAAATTTGTAACAGCTTTGCCATCACGCTCATATAGGTCTGTGTCGAGCCAATTAAGCAATGCATCACGTCCCCAGTTATTTTCCCAAGTCTTTCTTACAAAGAACAAAGCCTTATCCATATTGCCCTTGCACTTATCTATGATACGACGATGGTGGTCCCAAGGAATAAGAAAAAGCAATTTGAAATCGTCCGCAGTTTGCGGACGATTTTTACTTTGTGCTACAACTCGCTGAATATCTGCAACATACAAGTCCTCTATAAAATTGTCCGCAAGCTGCGGACAATTTGCCTGTAATGGTGCATAGAGCTTATAAAAGTAGCTCATGTACTTCAAGTTAGTTGGTGAGAATCCCTTCACCCCTGGCATTTCGTTCTTCAAATCCTGACTGAGATTTTTGTAAAATCCAGAGCCATAAGTATTAGTATATTGCTTAGCTTCAATGTCTCGTCCCAACTTCCAATAGAAGTCCAACAAGTAGCCATTGGTGGCACATGACGCTTTGAGGCGATGGCTGTAGAATCGTTCCTTGAGTTCCACAAGCCAGTCCTTGTAGTCGCAATCATCATGAAGGACTACAGCTAAGTCTATATTTTTCTTTGCCATAATTCTAAAACCATTTAATGCTACAAATATAAAATTTTATCGTGATAATCGGTTAAAAATAAATGATTTTTTGAGATTAGTGGCATCTATTTAGACAAATTAAAATTTGTGGATAAACAATCTCTCTGGAGCCTAAGACTTTGGGTTATCTTTAGGTTAAGTAATATGGAAAACTTGGAACTTATCAACAAAATAACTATCTTTGCACATGAGAACGGAACCCAGCGAAAATTGGGTAAGAGAATATAATCTTTAAAACACAAGAAGAGTTATGGCTGACATAAAATTACTCTTGGTAGAAGACGACGAAAACCTCGCCTATATGGAGAAAAGCTGCTTCGAAGATATCATCGAAGGATATGAGGTGAAGACTGCCGTCAATGGCAGGCAAGGACTGGAGGAATGGAAAACCTTTCAGCCCGATGTCATCGTATCGGATATAGACATGCCTATCATGGACGGTCTGGAGATGGTGAGGAAAATACGTGAGGTGGATGGCGATACCATCATCCTCTTTACCACTGGCCTTACATCGCCCAAAGACCTGAAGGCAGGCTATGCTGCCGGAGCCAACAACTATGTAAAGAAGCCTTTCATACCCGAAGAGCTGGATGCACACATACAGAGCCTGATGCGACTGAAGGAAGGCAAACGCAGCAAGAACAACAGCCAGCTCGTAAAACTGGGCAAATATATCCTTGATGCCAACCATGCCACGCTGAAAAACCAGGAGAACCACAGCGAGAAGATGCTTACGGCACGTGAGGCAAAGATACTGGAACTCTTGGCAGTGAACAAGAACGAAGTGGTACGCCGTGACGCTGTACTGAGTCGTTTCTGGGACGTGGAAGACAAAAACTACTTTGCATCAAGAAGCCTTGATGTTTTCATCAAGAAGATTCGAACAGCCATCGAAGACGAGCCAAGTGTAGAGTTAAGGACCATCCGGGGCGTAGGCTTCAAACTCATTGTAGAATAACTGCAAGCCCGTTGTCGAAGCATCGGTATGAAGACCTTTGCATAAAAACATTATACAGAGAAAGAAAACAACAAAAAAAATAAAGCATTATGTTTAAGTCGATACTTTACTATATATTAATGATAGCGGAATTCTGTAGCACCATGTTTGTTGGTGGTATAGTGATAGGCATCTACCTTGCTGTCTCAGGAAAACTGGAAGAGGTAAATGCCAACGACCAGGCTTCCTTCCTCAAGGCAGGAACTCCCATTCTTTATGTTTTCTGCATTCTTGCTTTGCTTATATTATGGTTCACCTTCAGCATGGCAAAGTTTTCCAAGTTTACGCTGGGCAGAGTGAATCCAGCCTACAAGTGGAAGGCTATGTTCTGGTACACCCTTCCCCTGTTTGGAATTACCTTGATGTTTATCGCCCTCTTCAATTTTTTGGGCATCGATATATACAACAAGGACTTCATGGCTTTCAGTTATATGGAGCGACTTCCGATGATTCTTATAGGCTCTTTTATCTCAGCCTATATTATCTTCGGCGCGATATACGAAGAACTGATCAAATGCGGAAAGAAGACATGGGTTTCTTACCTTACCGTTCTTGTATTCAGCATCATACCATTTTTCGCCTCTGCCCTGGGCCAGTCATTGACATGGATTATCATGATGATGATATGGAGCATCGTGCAGACATCGCTCCTCTTTTATATCTACAAAACCACAAGGAGCACCATCGTGACATTTGTGGCCTGTATCATCTGTAATCTGATTCCTACCGATATTTCCAGTATTCCTCTGTGTACTGCCATGGGATGCTTTGGATCCACATTGACAGCAAGCAGCATCAGCAATTATTTAGTAGCAAAGAAGGAAGGCAGAGAAACCGAATACCTCTTGGATGAATAAAGAAGAAAGGAGAAGATGATATGAATGCCAACCGCACCAAGATACTCAGCACCACTGCCCTGATAGCCATTCTCTTCATCCAAATATTCTGGATGTGGAACACCTATAACATCAACGCGCGACAATTAGGAAAGGAATGTAATGAGATATTGGAGAAAGCCATCGCCTTAGAGTTGGATAAAACAAATAGGTGCGATTCTTTTTTTGAGTCGGGAGATACCATTGCTTCCAGTAATATTTATAATCCTACACTATCCCTTTATGATGCCATCTACAAAAAATCGCATCAAGATGCCAACACCGATATCTTGACAAATATTGCAGACTCTATCTTTAAAGCAGAGAAGTTGCCTTTCCGCGCTGCCATCAACAAGATGAACATGAAAACAGGAAAGGTGATGGAAGGCAAAAATATCAACAGCAATATCTTCCCCTTCCTGGAGGAAGTGAAAACCAACATTCAGCCTGTAAGACTGGACAACAGCGTAGGCTTCCAGATGACCATCACCAACGGAAGTATCTACATCTTCAGACATAACTGGGTGCTGCTCCTCATCTCTATCCTTATTTCCATCGTCATCATCCTGAGTATTATCGACCAGATAAACTATATCAACGAGCAGGAACGTGTTCGCCTCCTGCGCGAGGATTTCTCGTATGCCATGGTTCACGACATGAAGTCGCCCCTCACCTCTATCATCATGGGTACGAAATACCTGCACAGCGGTGTGCTGGAGAAGAAGCCAGAAATAAAAGAGAAATATTTCACCATCGTAGAAGACGAGGCACAGCATCTCTTTGCACTCATCAACCGACTGCTCACCATCTCGAAACTGGAACATGGCAAGCTGAATATTCAGAAGACTATAGTAAAACTGAAGCCCATGATAGAGGATGTGACCGAGAAATACAAAGCCAAGTCGGCCAAGCCCATTCATATAGCCACCCAGCTGAAGGTAACGACTGTGGCTGCAGACGAGGAATATCTGAAGGAAGCTATCAGCAACCTGATAGACAACGCCACCAAATACTCGAAAGAAAAGATCAACATCCGCATTTCTACCCTCGAGGACAACCACTATATATATATTAAGGTGTACGACGAGGGAATAGGCATATCGAAGAGCGAACAGAAATCGGTATTCAATCGCTTTGAGCGTGCTGCCGAACACGAGAAAAATGGCAACAAGACCCGAAAAGGATTTGGCATAGGTCTGAACTACGTGTTCCAGGTCGTCCATGCCCATGGCGGAAAGATAAGTCTGAAGAGTGAGAAAGACAAGTGGACGGAGTTTACCATCGCCCTGCCTAAAGTTTCAGACAAGCAATAAAATGGAAAAAAAACAAGTTACAGGGACACAACTCATCAACAGAGTGGCACGCCAGGCATGATCAGAAAAACGTTAACTTAAAGATAACCATCTGATAACACAACATTTACAGTAATAGCCGTATCTTTGCATCGTAAACAATAAAGAAAAGAAACGATACAACTATGGCTAAATCATTCGTCATCATACTCTTTACGATACTCTTTGGCTTGAACCATGTATCGGAAAAGCAGTACAACCATACAAACGATAAAAATCAAATAATAGAAATCTCTCTCATAAGGTCAAGCTCAAGCTGTGAAGCTGTTGAGCTTGACCTGTCTTGTTTGTCACTTTACTATGGAAGTGATGGGATTTCTTGTTCCTTTCATACCAACGAGGAAGGCCTTGGCGCTGCCAAACTTCAAGAACATGTCAAGACGTACTGGCACGTGGTTCTCGTCATCGGTCACATAGAAATCGACTATTCTCTTGTACTTGCCGTCTTCTAACTCCATGTAAGCCAAGCGCAGACAGCGATACTTCAAACCATTGTCGGCCTTGATGGTTTCCTTGCCAAAGAACTTGATCTGGGCAGGTGTACGGCCGTTTCCATCCACAATAGGGAACTTCACCACATAACCCTTCTTCCAGTTGGCAGGGTCGAAGCTGCGGGCACGCAGGAAGATGTTCATCATATCGAAAACGCAGTCTTCGTAAGCTGCATTTTTCCAGTGATGAGTGCCATCATGGCGCTGACGATGCATACGAACATGACATTTTCCGTTGGCATAGCTGTAGTAATCCTCATCTACCGTATAGCGCTTGCCTTCACGGGCTCCCTTACGGAAATAGAGCGGAGCAAGGTCGGTGCTGCTATAACAAAGCAAGGTGTCGCGAAGTACAAAGAAATCGTCAACTCGCTTGTTGCCACGTGTCACCAACGAACCACGATAGGCGGGTTTGCCCTTATAGGTGGTCTGGATGGTTGACATACTGGCTGTACCAGCCTTAACCCATACAAACTTCCAGTTGTAGTAGAGGTTGTAGGCCAGGTACTCACCCGACTTGAATGCCGTGTTACGGAATGTACACTGGGCAGACACCGTAGTGCTGACCATAAACAGCAAGATAGCTGTCAGTACTGATTTTTTAAGAAATTTCATCATATCTCTTACATTTTAGGAACATACTGAATGCCTAATTTCTTAGCACGATCAGCGTTCTGATTTTTCACTTTTTTCTCCTTGTCTGGCTTCTGCTTGGTAATGACACCAGGCTTCTGTCGGTCGAGAGGCCGTTCCGTAGGGTTCCAACTCTCAGTAATGTCCCATTTGGCCTTGCACTCTATGACCTCAGGATAGTAATACACCTCTTCTGCCTGCTGGTCTTTATCGTAATCACCAGTATCCCATTTGCCATTATTGTTGCGGTCAACTATCAGGCGCAGATAATATTTCTCGGGCTTGAGATAATAGAACTCCGCCACTCCGTTGACAGCCTTGGTTTCCTTCACCACCTGGTCTTGCCCGTTGAGCAGTTGTACCAGCAGGTGCTCGTTTTCAAGACTTGTTATGTTGACCAGCAAGGTGCTGTATTCGTCGAGCGAAGAAACCTTGAAGCCTTGCTTTACAGGCTTGGAAGCCAGCCCGTATATATCGACAAATGCAGCCGAATCTATTTCAAGACTGTATTCTATGTCGGGCCGCCACTCGCCCCGTAGCTTATAGTTTCGGTTGCCCATATCCTCAAACTCGAAAGGAGCTCTGTACCACAATGTGTCGTGCTTGGCATAAAGATGAATTCCTGCCGTATCGGCATGGGCAAGAGGTGTAGGGAAAGAGAAACTGATGTTCTTGTCGGGATCCAGCTGTGAAGCCACTCCTATCTTTACCTCCAAAGGCTTGGGAGCCATGACCGAGTCGTAGGGTTCGCCTTTTTTCTTGCGTTTCTCCTGCTTCTTGGTCCATTCTTCCAACTCTTTGTTGAGTCGTTTCTGTCGTTTGGCATACGATTCCTTGGCGAGTACATCGAGGGTATCGGTACGTGAGACAAGCACACCTGTACTGTCGGTCATACGATAACTCAGTTCTATTTGCAGCGTATCCTGATTGACCAAGGCAGTATCGCGAAGCCAATAGGTAAGTGTGTCCTGCTGTAAAGAAGACTCGATAAGGAAGGCGTTTTCTGCATCAAAGTTCAATCCTCTGACCGAAGGCATGATGGAATCGCCATAGCTGAAGAAGAGTGAGAAATTGTTGGCATCCTTGCGCTCAGCCTTGAGGAAGTAGCGGTCGGTAAGTGACTCTGTGAAAGCTCTCAACACAATATCATCGGGCAGGAAATGAGTATACGCCACCCGGTCGATAGACTTGATATGCAGAGAGTCGACCCACGTTGTATCCTGACGGGTATCAGGCTTGAAAGATGGCACGATGATGTCGTGAGAGAAGGCTATCTTCTCGCTCTTCTGACTGAACATATAGTTGCCATCCATATCCTGAAGGGCATAGATGCGGTAAGAGCCTGGTGCCACACCCTTGATAACGAAGCGGCCACGGCTGTCGGTACGGCTCACACGAAGCATGGGCTTGGTACGGAAAGCCGAATCGGCGGTGTCGCTGTACAGACCTACGAGAATGCCCTTGATGGGCTCCAAGTTTTCTGATTCGAGCACATAGCCCGACACCTCCATCGTATCTATCTTCTCGCCTGTGGAGAAACTGTAGGTATAGTTTCCCATAGGATTGTTCTCATTATTGTCGCTGATGGCATCAGAGAAGTCTATCGTGTACGTGGTATTGGGCTTCAGCGAGTCGACCAGCGATACCTGAATCTTCTTGCCTGCCGTCTTGATTTCGGGCACTTCTATCTGAGGAGGCGACACGACGACTTTCTCGGTAGGATTGTCAATCTTGACATATTCATCGAAGTAAATGTTTATTTTCTTTGATGTCACATTCACTCCTTTGTCCTCAGGACTGGCACCTATCACCTTGGGCGGTGTCTCATCGAACCATCCTCCATCAGGCTGTCCCATCTTGGCACACGAAGCCAAAAGCAAAATGGCAAGGACATAGAAGGGCAAATACATAGCACTTGCCTTCTTATGCGCCTTGATCCATTTGTCTATCTTGTTTATCATCATTATTCTCGTGTATCTACCTTTTTGCGCATATTATAGTTTGTTGAGTTCGAGCATCTCGTCGATATTCTTTCGGCTGTTGCTCAGTCGGGGCACCTTGTGCTGTCCGCCCAACTTACCCTTGCTCTTGAGCCAGTCGTTGAAGAGGTTAGGACGGGCCTTCACTATCTCCAAATGCTGAAGTGTGACATCGTGGAAACGCTTGGCCTCATAGTCGCTGTTGATTTCCTGCAGATGCTTGTCGAGCAAAGATGCAAACTCGTCAAGGCTTGCCGGCTCCTTGGAGAACTCGATGAGCCACTGGTGGCGGCACTTGGCATTACTGTCCATAAAGACAGGAGCTGCTGTATATTCTGCCACCTGCGCTCCTGTTTTCTCGCAGGCATACTTCAATCCCTTTTCGGCATTGTCCATGATGAGTTCCTCACCAAAGGCATTGATAAAGTATTTGGTACGTCCGGTAATGACGAACTTGTATGGATTCTTGCTGGTAAACATGACTGTATCGCCGATGAGATAACGCCACAAACCACAAGAGGTAGTGATAACCATGGCGTAATTCTTTCCCACCTCGATGCCCTGAAGAGGAACCACCGTAGGATGATCGGTACCAAACTCGTCCATAGGTATAAACTCATAGAACACGTCATAATCGATCATGAGCGACATGGCCGGGTCGGATGGATCGTCCTGCAAGCCGAAGAATCCCTCGCTGGCATTATAGGTCTCCATATAGTTCATGCCTGGCGAAGTGATGAGTTGCTCGTATTGTTTGCGATAAGGAGTAAAGGCTATACCGCCATGGAAGAACACTTCCAGGTTGGGCCACACTTCCTCCAAATGTTTTTTACCCGTAAGTTCGAGAACACGTACCAGCACACTGAGCATCCAGCTGGGCACTCCCGAGATATTGGTCACATTCTTATTCATCGTCTCGCGGGCTATACGGTCGCGCTTTACCTCGAAGTCGCTCAACAAGGCTGTCTGCTTCTTGGGCACTCTCACCAAGTTGGCCAAAGGATTAATATTCTCGATGAGGATGGCACTCAAGTCGCCCACCAAACTGCCCGAGACATTATAATTGGGCGAATGACTTCCACCAAGAATAAGGCTCTTTCCATCGAAGAGCTTGCTTTCGGGATGATTTCTCAGATAATAGGCCACCGCATCGAATCCTCCTGCATAATGAATGCCATGCAATCCGTCGCGTGACACAGGAATGAACTTACTCTTGTCGTTGGTGGTTCCCGACGACTTGGCGTACCATTTCACAGTTCCCGGCCACAACACATTCTGCTCGCCGTGGCGCATACGGTCGATGTCACCTTTCAGCTCCTCGTAGGTGTTGACAGGTATATTGTTGGCAAACTTCTCGTAAGAATCGGTATTGTTTAGTAGATGCTTAACGCCGTATTCTGTATTTTTTCCCTTCTCTAAAAGGTGCATGAGTACATTGTGCTGCAGATGTTCTGCATCATACAAGTACCTCTCCAACTCCTTTTGACGAGGTTTGAAGACGTTACTGACTATCTTTGTTAAACTCATAAGTGATATTAATATCTTTTAAGTTGCAAAATTAACCTAAACTTTTAATATACAGAAAGTTTTTACTATTTTTAATACAAATGGCAGTATATAGGCAAAAAATACTCACTACAACCATTGCTGATAAGCGGGCAATGCCTGTAGTGAGTATATTTTGGATCATGACAAGTCGCCTGAAATCCACAACGATAATAGCCTTGCTATCCTCTTTTTATTTCTCTCCTTCTTCCTCAAAGGCTGCAGCTTCGGCAGCAGCAATGATGTCTTCCTTAGACATTTCCTTGGGAGTGGAAGAAATATCGCTCAGATCGAACTCCTCTTCTTCTTTCACTTCTACTTTAGGTTCTGTATCCTTCTGGAAAGTCTCTTCGTACACCTTTTCGCAGAAGACATCTACCTGTTTTTCTTCTGTTTCGGAGTCTTTTGTGATGATGAAGTCACTCTTTACCTCAGTAACAGGCACACTCTGCACAGGTTCTTCCTCCATCTTGGTACGGTTGGACTTGGCAGCAAAGACGGCATCAATGTACTGAGGTTTCTTACGAAGTTGTTCCAGAGTAAGCTTGGAGGCAATCTGCTGACTTTCCTTCTTGGAATAGCCCTTGCCTGTTCCGCCCTCTATACCTTCTATAACCACCTTGTAGGTGAATACAGGACTTCCGTTCTTGTCCTTTTCCTGTTCCACCTGTACGAAATCGAGCTTTACACGATTCTTCTGGCTCCACTCTATGAGTTTGCTCTTGAAGTTGACCTCCTTGTAAGCCACCTTGTCGATGTTGATCATCTGTGAGAGAATACGCTTCTGCATAAACTCCATGCAGACATTGTAACCTCTGTCCAAATAGACAGCTCCCACAAGAGCCTCAAAGGCGTTTCCTCCCATATAGCTATTGTGCGAATAGCTGTGACCACTCGACAGAATGAGCTGATTGATGCCCATTTCCTGTGCCAGCTTGTTGAGCGTATCGCGCTGTACCAGCTTGCTTCGGGTATTAGTAAGAAATCCCTCACGCTTGCCGGGGAAATGCTTATATACGATGTCACCCACTACAGCATCAAGCACGGCATCACCGAGAAACTCCAGTCGCTCATTGTTCATGGGTTTTCCCTTTGCGTTGCGGTGCATGATGCTCTTGTGCATCAGCGCCATCTTGTAATAGCTAATTTCGTGTGGATAAAAACCTAAAATCTGATACAAAGAAAAATAAAGCTCTTTGTCCTTTCGGAAAGAGAGCTTTATTCTATCTATAAAATTATTCAGCATATTTCTTGAATACTACACAGCAGTTGTGACCACCGAAACCGAAGGTATTGCTCAATGCAGCACGAACCTCACGCTTCTGAGCTTTGTTGAAGGTGAAATTCAAGTTATAATCGAGCTCTTCGTCCTTATCATCTTCCTCATGGTTGATGGTAGGAGGTACGATGTCGTTCTTAACACTGAGTACGCAGACCATAGCCTCTACAGCACCAGCGGCACCCAACAAGTGACCAGTCATAGACTTGGTAGAACTGATGTTAAGCTTATAAGCTGACTCGCCGAAGACATTCTTGATAGCCTTAGCTTCTGAAATGTCACCTACGTGAGTAGATGTGCCATGAACATTGATGTAGTCAATATCCTCTGGCTTCAAGTTGGCATCCTCAAGGGCGCGCTCCATAACGAGTTTTGCACCGAGACCTTCAGGATGAGAAGCTGTGATATGATAAGCATCGGCACTCTCGCCTTCGCCTACCATCTCTGCATAAATCTTCGCACCACGAGCCTTGGCGTGCTCCAGTTCCTCAAGAACCAAGCAACCGGCACCCTCGCCCATGATAAATCCGTCGCGGCTTGCGCTGAATGGACGTGAAGCATGCTCAGGGTCATCATTACGAGTAGACAAAGCATGCATAGCGTTGAATCCGCCTACACCACATTCGCAGATAGCAGCCTCGGCACCACCGCTGACGATGATGTTTGCCTTACCCAAACGAATCAGGTTGAAAGCATCTGCCAAAGCGTTGCTTGAAGAAGCACATGCGGATGTAGTAGTGTAGTTAGGTCCGTGGAATCCGAAATGGATAGAAATCTGACCTGAAGCGATATCAGCGATCATCTTAGGAATGAAGAATGGATTGAACTTAGGACCATTCTCCTGATGGGTGCCAAAATAAGTCACCTCGTCCTGGAAAGTCTTGATACCACCGATACCTACACCATAAACAACGCC
>UMCB01035817.1_pt1 | contig 21966 bp, 24 predicted proteins | sample 1964151 | NCBI WGS metagenome assembly UMCB01 (sample SAMEA4835960, study PRJEB28245) | human gut metagenome | biome: gut microbiome; material: fecal sample | place: Denmark | collected 2008
TGGGATAGGTGCGGCATCACCCGTTATCTAAACTGTTAGAAGGAGAATTAGTTTGGCTTTTAAAGAGAAAAAGCTTCTTCAGAATACTGGCTGGCTGCTTGCGTTACAGGCAATTAACATTGTGTTGCCTTTTGTTACGGTGCCTTACGTTACCCGTGTGTTTGGTGCTGAGCGGTATGGAGTATTCTCTATTGCTCTTAATTGGATAACTTATTTTCAGCTTGTTGTCGAGTTTGGTTTCAACCTGAGCGCAACGAAAAAGGTCGTTGAGGTTAAAGATGGGGAAGAGCTTAACGACCTCGTGTCCGCTGTCGTTATTGCACGACTGGGACTTGTTGTCGCCTGCTTTGTCGTAGTAATAATTCTCGGTATTACGTCGGCTGCAACCGGGGACCAGCTATCCTGTATGCTTGCGTTGTTTTCTATGCTTGTTGGCATTGCTTTACAGCTTAACTGGCTTTTTCAGGGTTTGCAGGATATGAAGGTCATCACTATTGCCACGGCGGCTGCGCGAGGGCTTTCTGTCATTCTTATTTTCCTCCTTATAAATAACCCCGGTCAATTGATGCTTTACTCGTTCCTGTATTCAATTACTTTCCTTGCTTCGGGTGTTATTACTCATGTATTTGCTTGGAAGCGCTATGGGATCAAAATGGGTTTTGCGTCTATAAAGCAGATACTATGTGAGATGCGAGACGGAATGCCGATTTTTCTTTCATCTGCCGCCGGCAAGATAATTGGAAATGTTGGCGTTACGGTGCTCGGCGGTTGCCAGCCAAGTGCGGTCGTTGGCTCGTATGCTGCCATTTTGAAGGTGCCGCAAATGGCGAGCCTGATGTTTACTCCTGTTGGCCAAGCGCTGTATCCGCGTGTAAACGAAGAACGAATGAAATCTCGGCGCTCCGCGGCGCGGCTTGTTGCCAAGTTTGGTATTCCCGTGGTCGTATTGTTTGCGGCTGGTTTATTTGGCATGGCGATCCTTCGCAATCCAGTAGTCGAGATTCTCTATGGCAAAGAGTATCTAGTTTGCGCCGATACACTCATTCCGCTTGCCATTTGGGTGTTGCTGGGCATCGTAAACAATTTTCTCGGTGTTCAGCTTCTCATTCCTTTTGGGTATCAATCTCTTTACAGCCTGCTCATGATAGTCGATTCCATCCTTTCCTTGGTGCTCAACGTTTGGCTTGGTCATGGTTGGGGCGCTATGGGCGTGGCATCGGCGATTGCGATATCCGAGGCTGTCCTTACGGTAGCTTTGTTTTTAGCTCTTCTTTCTGTAGTGAGGCAATCGTCCGCTGTTTCTTATAGCCCTCATGCCCATAAGGCTCAGCACATGAGAAAGGACCGATAATGAAAAAAATCATGCTCGTCTTCGGCACCCGCCCGGAGGCCATCAAGATGTGCCCGCTCGTCAACGAGCTGAGGGCGCGCAAGGATGAGTTCGAGACCGTCGTGACCGTGACCGGCCAGCACCGCGAGATGCTCGACCAGGTACTGCGCGTCTTCGACGTAAATCCCGACCACGACCTGGCGATCATGAAGCCGGGCCAGACGCTGTTCGACGTGACGTGCGACGTGCTGCTCAAGCTCAAGGCCGTCCTCGAGGACGAAAAACCCGACGTGGTCCTGGTCCACGGCGACACCACGACCAGTTTTGCGGCGGCGCTCGCGTGCTTCTACCTGCAGATCCCCGTGGGGCATGTGGAGGCCGGCCTTCGCACGCACGACATCTACAGCCCCTGGCCGGAGGAGTTCAACCGCCAGGCGGTTGACATCGTGAGCGAGTACTACTTCGCTCCCACGGAGGCCAGCAAGCAGAACCTGCTCGATGAGGGCGAGCCCGAGTCCAGGATCTGGGTCACCGGCAACACCGGCATCGACGCCCTACGTACCACCGTGCGCGAGGGCTACTCCCACCCTGAGCTCGCTTGGGCCGAGGGCTCCCGCCTCATCCTCATCACAGCGCACCGCCGCGAGAACCTGGGCGAGCCGATGCACCGCATGTTCCGCGCCATCCGCCGCGTGATGGAGGAGCACCCCGACACCAAGGCGATCTACCCCATCCACATGAACCCGCTCGTCCGCAAGGCAGCACACGAGGAGCTCGACGGCTTCGACAGGCTCCACATCATCGACCCGCTCGAGGTGCTCGACTTCCACAACTTCATGGCCGCGAGCCACCTCATCCTCACCGACTCCGGTGGCATCCAGGAGGAGGCCCCGAGCCTGGGCAAGCCGGTGCTCGTCATGCGAGACACCACCGAGCGCCCCGAGGGCGTTGCGGCCGGCACACTGAAGCTCGTCGGCACCGAGGAGGACGTCATCTACCGCGAGTTCAGTCGCCTGCTCAGCGATCAGGCCGAGTACGAGGCCATGAGTCATGCGTCGAATCCCTACGGTGACGGACATGCAAGTGAGCGCATTGCGGACGTACTGGCGCAGTAGTTTTCTCCGAGCTGTTTTATGAAGCTGCTCTTTTGGAACATAAACAAGAAAGACAATGCCGACCTTGTCGTCATGTGCATGCGTGAGGATGAGGTCGGCATTGCGGTTTTTGCTGAGTTTTGGAACTGACTTTTCAAATGAGCTGGTAAATAGAACTGGTTGAGGTGCCGTCAAAAATCTTTCGCAAATTGATTTAACCGGCCTCGGCCCCGTCTTCTTTTAGCCCTCCGTCTTTCCCTTCAGTTCGTCCATCTCCTCCAGCTTCGACATATCCAGGTACTTCCTCTTGCTTCACTTTGTGCTTCAGCCTCGCCGCCACCAGCATGAGGACCGAGTTGCCGTCCGGGAAGATCCCGACGACCCTCGTCCTCCTCCTGATTTCGCGGTTGATGCGCTCGATCCCGTTGTTCGTCCTGATTTGGTGCCAGTGCTCAGACGGGAATTCCGTGTAGGCAAGCGTCTCGGCGAACCCGTCGCGTATCGTCCTCGCGGCCGTTCCGCAGAGCTTCGGCACGCTGAGATCGACTTCCCCGACGCCCGTGATGAGTTTTCTCGCGTAGCGGCCGCCGTGGTAGCCATCCCGGCCCGCCGTTCTCTCGTAGCGCTCGGCCTCGACGAGCTCGGACGCCTCCTTGTCGAGCGGCGTGTCGAGCGTCTCCTCGACTGTCTTCCTCACCAGGTTCTATATGTCATTGCACAGCGACTCCTCGTCGACTGATATGATGTCCGCAGACACGGCCCGCGCCCCCTTCGTCAATGATTTGTTGTTTAGCCGCTGGAAATCATATGACGGGGCGCGGGCCGTGTTCCGCTATGCGGTTGTCAATTTACGAAAGAAATTATGCGTCACCACCGTTTGACGAAAAACTAATAAACAATGGTTCTGCTGCACGTGCATGGGGGTAATATCTACTCAGACGTTCAGTGTCTGGAGCATGACGTTTTATGTCCGCACGTTGACCTTTCTATGAGGTTAACTGATTGCTGGGGGTTGTCATGCTGCTATACGATGGGGCATTTCTACATGCTAATAATTTTTGCGAGATGACGCTTAGGTCATCTCGCTGATTGCTGCAGATTGATATCTATTTCCGTGTCGCGATGGCGTTTCATGTTCTGAGGTTAGGCTTCCTGCTTTGGCCTGCGCCATTCAGCATCTCACTATCTTCGTTTATCAAACTGAATGGGTTGGATAAACGCCATTTGTCCGTCGCCCATTGGAGGTATATCCGCGAATTAGATTGGAGCAGAAATGCAAAGGAAGATGTACACCGCATTTGTATCCTCCGTATCTTCTCTTAAAGAGGAGCGCAGAGCAACGCTCGATGTTCTTCTTGATTTGGACGTATTTCCAGTGGCAACTGAGCATTTCGTTATCCAGTCAAAGGATGGGATAAATGATATCGAGCGTCTTATAGACGACTCTGATTTCTTTATCCTTCTTATGGGTAGCGAATACGGTCCTAAGAACAAGATTGGCGATTTTACCGGTAGCTGGACGGAATATGAGCTTGTGTACGCACTGGAACATGCTCGAAGTAACAACACTAAGATTATAATTATTGAGCTGCCGGAACTAAAACGCATCTCGTCGCTGTCTTCTTCGGAAAAGGAGACCTTGAAGACTTCGGAAAAGAACCAGCTTGGTTTCTTGGATCGCCTTAATGGAAACACCATCTGCCAGGTTGCAGATATTAGTTCTCTGAAATCGACCCTATCGACCTTTATAGAGGGCAATCGACGCGCAAATTCGGCGTCAGGTTGGGTGCGAGCATTGTCCGCACAGGGCTGTTTTGGTATTGAGTTTGGACGGACCTATCGTCAAGTTCATCTTTCGCCGAATGATGATACGTATATCCGAGTCGGGACCGCAGTTTTTAGCTGCAGTAAGCAATCGGCTACGATGGTTCATGTCGATGGAGTCAACCATAAGGCGAGTCTTGACGCTAGCGGAAATATTATCCCTCGCAACGGAAGGAGCAAGACGGAATGGCAAGGCGAATACTCTTGCCAAGACGGAAGGCTGTGCGGTGTCTATGAGGCATATAGACGGGACAACGGTGCGTTTGGCGGTAAATCTGTGACTGCGGGACATCGTCGTGGCGTCCATGAATTTGCAATTTCCGATAGCTCGGAGGCGTTTATGGATGGAACATTTCAAGATGCTGTTGGCAGAAACAATATAAACATAGCCTGCAAGTCTGGCGAGATTTACTTCTTTGAGAGCGAGGAGCTTATGAATCGTTTCCTCAAGCGCGAATGTCCTGAATTGTTTTGTACGTTGCCGGCGGAGGGGTAAAAATGGACTATCAAGCGATTATTGATGTTGTTAAGTCTGTCAAACCGCTTTTCTTTGATAACGATCTGAGGTCTCAGTCCTCAATGAAGGGCGACGCTGACTTTGTTACGCTAGTCGATCTAAAGATCAGCTCGTATGTTAAGTCTGCACTTGCTGAGTTAACGCCTGAAATAGGTTTTATGAGCGAGGAAGAAGACTCTGGCGAGGTGAAGTCTACTCGTTGGATTCTTGATCCTGTAGACGGTACTACAAATCTTGTTTTTGACTATCGTGCAAGCACTATCTCGTTAGCACTTGTCCGTGATGAAAAGCCTGTTTTTGGCATTGTTTACAATCCCTATAGCGATGAATTATTTACTGCTCAAAAGGGCTTAGGGGCTTTTTTGAATGGTAACAAAATTCAAGCATCCGACCGTGAGCTAACAAATTGCCTTATTGAGTTTGGCGCTGGTTCAACGCATAAAGACGGCGCTCATGAGATTTTCGGTATCGCTGAAAAAGTTTTTTGCGACTGCCTGGATTTGCGTCGCATGTGTTCTTCTGCGCTGGCAATCTGCTATATAGCCTGCGGAAGGTCTAATGGGTATTTCGAAAAAAGGCTGAAGCCTTGGGATTATGCCGCTGCCGCTCTTATCTTGGAAGAGGCGGGAGGGCTCTCTTCGGAGTGGAATGGACAGCCTCTTCAGTATAAATCTGCTTGCAGCTTTATCTGCGGGTCGCAGACGGCTTTTGAATATTTAAAGGGAGTTGTTTCTTAACTCTGACTAATTGATTGACGACGAACGCCATGGCGAATACTCGTGCAAACTAGTAGATCACGCTTTGAAAGAGGGGAGCGCTATATGAGTCTTCGTGATTATCACATTCTTATTAGCCATTCGTGGGATTACAGCGATGACTATAGGACGTTAAAGAGTTGGCTTGATTCAGCCGGCTACTTTAAGTGGTCGGACTACTCTGTTCGTATTGAGAATCCGATTGACGCTAAGAGCAAAGCCGAGCTTCAGCAGAGGATCGCAAATCGAATCTCATGCTGTAGCTGCGTAATTGTTCTCTCTGGAATGTATGTCGCCTACAGCGAGTGGGTCGACTTTGAGATCGAAACCGCTTTGAGGTACAACAAGCCCATTATTGGGGTTAGGCCATGGGGGCAGTTGCGTGTCCCTGATGAAGTATCCTCTAATGCCGACATTATGGTTGGTTGGACAAGGGACGGTATTGTCGACGCCGTCCGTAAATATGCACTTTAGGAGAACTATGTTTTTTAAGAAGCGAAATTCAGACGCGAATTCCTCAAAGCCGTTGCCCGAAAAGCAACAGCCGACTAGTCACCCTAATCCGCCAATCAGGGTTGTTCGTGGCAATCCCGAAAAGATGCCCGAGTTCCCATGCCCAGGATCTCCCTGCCCTGGATCCCCTTCGCCTCGTCCGGAAAAGAAGAATTAAATGGGTAAACGCAGCCGAAAGCAAATAGAGGGCGAGGGTGCAGTCCCGGGGTTCGATTCAGTTGACTATTCTGCCGAATATCTTTCATGGATGACCGAGCTGTCTTATCAGACAGAACTTAGTCGGCGTGATTCATATGAGCATTTGTCTAACTGTTTGCTAAGCTGCGTCTCCATTATTTCCGTCGCTTTATTGACGGTGGCCCCGCTGTTATTTGAGAGATATAGCTACAACGACAACGGGGCTGCCACGTCTTTTGTTCTGCTGGCGAGTGGCTATGTTGTCGTCATGCTGCTGCTAGGCGCTTCATTTCTGCTGTCGTTGCTTAGTCAAGTCAGGCTCAAGATGAGCGTTCTTGCATCACCGATGGATTTGAATGATTTCGTTGCGGGCGAGATTAATCGTGGTGCACCTTTCGCCTCTCCGATGGAAGTTGCCGAAGGTAAGGCAAGGGCAGTGCAGCCCCACTTTGAATCGCTTAATCGCAAGAACGAGTACATGAGAAAGTGCCTAAAGGCATCGATGATTCTGCTGATCGTGGCTGTTTCAATCTGCCTGTTCTTGGTTTGTCTGTTTTCGTTATTTGAGTTTTTATTGCCACCGTTTTGGAGTTGATGTAATGCAGGATCGCAAGGCGCTTGTCGTCGGTATTGATGAATATGCATCGACTCCGCTTTATGGCTGTGTTGCCGATGCTAATGCCGTGGCGGAAGTATTAGAGAAGAACGGCGATGGCTCTCCCAATTTCTCCATTCATCTTGAGAGAAATGTTGAGTCTCCTTACATATTGAAGCAGATGATCGAGGACTGCTTTTCCGGGGAACCCGAGATTGCGTTGCTATATTTTGCCGGGCACGGTGGAAGATGCGATGCAACTAAGAGTGGTTTTATCTTATCGGGGCGGGGCGACCCTGAGGGTCGACTTTCTCTCGATGAAATCCTGGCGATAGCAAATAGCTCTAAGGCCAAAAATCGCGTAATTCTTCTCGATAGCTGTAATTCTGGGTGCATGGGGGCTCCTGGCGTTCTGGGCGGGACTTCCTCAATGCTCGTTGAAGGTCTAACAATTCTGAGCGCATGCTGTTCTAACGAATGCGCGGAGGAGCTTAACGGGCGAGGGACGTTCACATCACTTCTTGTGGATGCTTTAAACGGCGGTGCGGCAGACGTGATGGGGCATGTAACTCCCGGTGGGGTCTACGCGTATATTGATAAGGCTCTCGGGCCATGGGACCAGCGGCCTGTGTTTAGGACTAATGTCAACTCGTTTATTTCATTAAGGAAAGTCGTTTCGCAGGTTCCTGATAACGTCTTGCGGCAGCTGCCATCTTTGTTTGATGCGCCTGGTGCTCAGCTGCCCTTGGATCCGTCTTTTGAGCCCACCAACAGTCCCGATTGGGAAGAACATCAAATTGTTGAGCCCTATGCGACTAAGGACAATACCGATAAGTTCAAAATCCTTCAGCAGCTGGAGGGTATTGGCCTTGTCCGCCCTGTTGGGGCAGAGCATATGTACTTTGCCGCCATGGAATCTAAGTCGTGCGAACTGACGGCTCTGGGCAAGCAGTATTGGCGCCTTGCCGATACGGGGAAGATTTAGGGCGCGATACATCGCGTTGAAGTTTTGACGAAAGGGCGCTACGGGATTCTTATCAGGCCCAACGCCGGACATGCTGGCTATGCCGTGTTTTGAGGATGACGCCATCGATGCGTGGAAACTGCTGCGCAGACTCGCGTGCAACTGGTCGACGCCGTTCTGGACACGGAGCCGACCAGCTGTATGGGGGAGGCCGCGAGCCACCATGATGTCATCGCGAGCGCAGTTTTCCATCTGTGCCGGCGTGTTGACTCTTTACATCGCGAAGCAGTGTTTCGGTATCTTCGCTCGTTTCCAATCCGTCGAATGTGAAAAGAAGCATCTTCTAGTGGAAGTAACCTCGATGTTCAGCTTTTCGATCTAGTTTGGTTTTGGCGGTTGGCAAATAGCTCCTTTGAGCGTGGTAAAGGGTTTGCTTGTGCGGTAAAGCTACGGAGTACAATTGATCCCATTACTCAGGGAGGCTGATATGGAGGCAATACGGTGCTGATTGACCTGCACTGTCATACTAAGGCAATCAAACGTGGTGATGGCCAAAAACGCAACGTTGACGCCGCTACATTTGTTTCGAGGGTTAGCCGTGCGGGTGTAGGCATTGTTGCCATTACAAACCACAATGCCTTTGATCTTGATCAATATAACGAATTCGTTTGTGCTGCAAATGATGCTTTCCAAATCTGGCCTGGTGTAGAACTGGATGTGACTAGCGGTGCTGAGGGATCGCACTGGCATATGCTCGTTGTGTGCTCGCCAACTAATGCCCATGTCCTTGATAACATTATCAAGAAGCTTCTTTCTGGTTTATCGCCTAACGACTGCCTGCTTAAGTTTTCTGATGTAAAGGCGGCTTTTCAGGGTATTGACGTCCTTTTTATCTCTCACTGTCATGACAAGAGGCCTTTTGTCAGAGAAGCTGAGTTGAAAGAACTATTTGACGCTGAAAATGGTCCTTGGAACTACTTTTTCGAGCCCAGAACTTTAATTACGGTTGGCATTATGGCAAGCCACGGTTGGAACATGATGCTGGGTAGTGATATTAAAGATTGGGCGGACTATCCGAATTGCGAGCTTCCGCAGTTGCGTCTTGCAGTTGATAGCTTCGAACAGTTCGTCTTGCTGGCAAAAAGGGATAACTCAACCATTCAGACTATTCTCGAGAAAGTGTCTCCTGTGCCTATGGTGGCGCATCCACATTCTGATGTTAACGTTAAGCTGCCTATCTTCAAGGAGGTCAATGTCATTTTTGGGCAGAAGGGGACGGGAAAGTCGGAAATTGCCAAGTCGTTAAAAAACTCAGTCGAGGCTCAGGGACTTATCTGTTCATCATATCTTGGAAACCAGAAAAGCTCACAGTTTGACGCGCTCTTAAATGTCAAATCTGTACCTAGAGAACCGTCTAGTCTCGGGCTCGAAGATTTTAAAGATTCCGTTGAGAAGATTTGCAACTTAGAGGAGAGTTCTCCTGTTCCGTTAGACGGCTTTATTGATTGGGCTAAAACGGAAGGCAACAATGAAAAGAAGAGCCGCTTTAGAATTTCCAGATGCATGGATCTTCCAGTGAGAAGTTCGGATGATTACGAGCGTCATTCAAAGAACTATTCTGATGTGGCCGCATTTGTTGATAATGTTGGAAATGGGGCTCTCCTTGAGTATTTAAGCGCCGAAGATACTTCATCGTTAAACTTGCTGCTCAGTAAGCTTCAGAACAAAATTATCGATAAGCGAAATAGTGAGTATGTCTGTCGCAAATCAGAACTGCTGGCTAATAAATCACTCCATATCTTAAAAATGGAAATTGACAGGAAATCCTCTACCAAATCGATTCCTGGAAGTGTTGGATATTATGCATTTGCTCGGGAAAGACTCGCATTAATGTGTGCCGTGCGCGACATAAAAGAAACGCTGAAGCCAAAAGAGCAGAAAAGTTATGACTATCTCGGTCGTTTCGACGACAAGGGCATTGTGAATTTGGTCACTTCTTATCGACTCCTTGAACCTGATTCAAGGTCGAAGGAATTTATCAAAAAGATTTCTGAGCTAAGAGAATGGAAAAAGCAATTTGATGCGTTGTCGAATTCATTTGAATCTGGCGATGTTGCAAAATGTAGGTCTGAATTTTCAGACTATGTCACCCAGACAGGCATTGATAGCGTGAAAGATTTCATTGGTGTCAGGCGTTTCGTTGAACTGGCCAGTACCGGAATTCCCTATGATCCCAGCGATGGCGAGAAAGGCATCCTGCTCTTGGAAAGAGTATTGAATCGTGAAGCTGATTGGTATGTGCTTGATGAGCCTGAGGCGGGTATGAGCAATTCTTATATCGACGGCGTCATTAGACCACTTGTCGTAAAGTTGGGAAAGGCGGGAAAAACCGTCGTGATCGCAACTCATAATGCCAATCTAGCTGTTAGGACTCTTCCATACAGCTCGATTTACCGAGAGCATCAAAACGGACAAGAATATAAGACATATATTGGCAATCCGTTTACTGACAAACTTGTAAACATTGACGATTCATCTGATGGTGTTCCGTGGAGCGGGAAAAGCATGGAAGTTCTCGAAGGTGGCGAAGAAGCGTTCTTTGAGCGCATGAGGATATATGAGGCAGGTGCATGATGCAAACATTAGTCGCGACGGTTTTAGTGGATGACAACGAAAACGATGTGCTTAGATTCAGTTTCCCTGATAATGTCAAATTAGACGTGAGCCTTACGGGTGAAAATGGCAATCACCAGCTAAAAGAGGTTTTCGAAAAGCTCCTTACATTTCACTTGAAAGATGATGTTGAAGTCGTTTTTAAGCCTACCGAAGGTTATAGAAACGCTATGTATGAACAAGTTTGCAGAGCTTACGTCGATACTCTTGCCAATGAGCTTTCTCCAGTGAGAACTGAGATTATTAAAGAAGGGCTTGCGATGGAGACTGATGATGCTTCATAAGCGGTTGACTGGCTGTACATCCTATTAACGATTGTCTGTTCGCTTGGACTCTGCTGAACATCGCAGAACGGGATCGCCGATATTGCGCCCGGGCACCGGAGCAACATGGCTCACGGTGCCCTTTTATTGTTATTTGTAGACTTCGCCGTGCTGTCGAGTGCTTGCTATGTTCAAGTCCGCCGTTTTGCTCTTCGCGGCTGTCGTAGACAGAAGGACGCCGTTTCAGCTTCTTGGGGAAGGCTAGAATTAGAAGTGACATCAACATGGATTCGATTGCCAAGGAGGAAAGGCATGTTCGGAAAAGTGAGAAAGACTAGAAGCGATTGTACCGTTGGCACCTATGAAAAGAAGCATGATCTTCCTACGGGGACGCTCAGAAACTCTGACGGGCGCAAGGCGAGGAAAGATAAGACCTTGAAATCTCTTCGGAAAGAGACGGGAAGTGACTATCGTTAGCTTCCATTTCCATTTTTTATCTAGATGTATTTCGGAATCCTATATTCCGATGACACGAAGCACAACCTCTGAAGCAAAGAGGGCGTCGAGGCCGATGGCTTCGACGCCCTCTTATTGATACTTGGTATATTGCTATTTAATTTTGATCCTGTTTAAACACTCAGTCGGATGGCGGCGTCAGACGCTGGTATAGCTGTTGATTGAAGTCCGTGTATGTAAGTTCGCTATTGCTAAGCTCCTCGATTCTGGGATCTCTATAGTCATTAACGAATATCAATGCGCATACGTCTTCAACAAAACGTTTTCTCCTAGTCTCGATGTCCTGATTATAGGGAAGTTCATCCTTTTTCGAACCCCACACTTCATCAATCACTCTATCGAGGCATTTAATAAAATACTTGCTGCGCTTCCCGAACTCATAGACGGCACTGAAATTGGCTCTTGTTTTGATTTCATACCAAGTGAGTGGTTCATAGTAGGCAAGTACATTTAAAACTGGCAGAAGGCATAGGTTCGGGAAAAGTCCCGCTCCGCTGTTTCCATAAAAGCTCTGGTGAGTATTGATGTAATCTAGTTGCTTCTTTATGACATCTGCAAGCCTGTTGCATGTTCTTAGCGACGCTTGTTTATTGCTGAGCAGCTCATTTGTTATGTTTATATAGCTATGTGAATAGCCGTTATTTGTGTCGACGCCCTTATACAGAAGGTATTCGGACGGCTTTATTGAATCTAGCTCTAGGCGTTTGTCGTAAAAACGCTCGAGGTATTTTCTGCCTTCGAATTTTGGTCCATATACGCCTTGGAGAGAATGGGCCAGCTGTGTAATATCGGTCGAATAAACTACAACGATGTTGTCTTGCTGAAACAGCGTTTTTGTTTGCTCGAGTACCTTTATGGCGAATTCGGGCCGGCAGCGGTCGAGCTCGTCGATAAAGATGATGGCTCGGTTGGCCACTTCGGGTAGATTGGTCTTAATGAGTTCGTCAATTTTGCCACGGAGCGCTTTTTCTTCTTTGTACCGTGCGAGAAAATCTGTTCCACTGAAGTTTTCAATGGCGCCATTGATGTCGCCGCCATATCCGATAAGGGAAGCGGCAGCTTCTATGACGCTAATGATTCCCTTGCCGAACTCCTTTTCTTCCTTTACGCTCTCTTCGCCTGCAGCGTTAGCGATAGAGGCCAATATGGGCAAGATCGGATTGTCGAAATGGTCGTCTTCCCACGCGTTGAAATAGATGGGCAGACATGGCGTCGCGGGGAGTTCCGTTGCGGTTTCCCCAAGTGTCGCATTAAGTGTCTCTAAATCGAGGTCGAGATTCGGATTTGCCATTTGTAGGGCCCTTGCTACCTGCTTTACAAAGAATGTCTTGCCAGAGCCCCAAGGCGCGTCAATAACAAACGTATACGGAGGCTCAACCGCAATGAGCATCTTTAGAAAGTTCTCGATTTCCCTCTTGCGGCGAAGAGGATCCTGGGCAAGGGCGTTGTCAATCGCTTCCGGCGTGGGTTCTTCGTCGACTCGTTTCATGGTGGCTGCCTTCTTTCTGTGGGCTAGGGTTTCGTTTCTCTGCCGTTTGTATTTCATTTTATTGCCGATATGCTATTCGGTGTTTCATTTGAATTGTTTATCAATAGGCGGCCTTGCTGCCGTGGTTTTTCTATTGGGGGTCAAGTGTGCCCGGGGTTAAGAATCAGCACTACGTGCCGCGTTTTTATCTCAAATCGTTTACCGATGACGCGGGTTGTCTCAGCGCTATAAGGCGCGATGCTGGCGGATTGAAGCCCGCCTTCCGATCAAAGCCCGAAAATGTTTGCGCAGAAAACTACCTTTATGAGGTCAAACGACGCGAGAGCGTTGGTGAGGACGGTTTCATTGAAAAGGGCGTCATTGAAGATGCTCTTGGGAAAATCGAGAACAATCTTGCACCTACCTACCGATTGTTGCTCAGCTATCTTGATTCTGGAAAACTACCAAAAGGTGAAGAGTGCGTCGAGTTGATTACTCAGCTGGCATTTTTGCTTGCCTTTTTCATTGTGAGGAATCCTAAATGGTTGAACGAGGTGAGGGGTAACTCTGCCGCACGCTCCGTCGAATTGTTGTCGAGTGGCTTTTTCTCGGACGAAGACATTTTGCAAATGGATTTGGCGGGGTACGGGGACGAATTTGAAGCCATTGTCGAGCTGGCTTATCTGGATACGGCGCTGTTCAGGCTCGATAAGGGCGCGCCTCTGTACGATCTACTTGTCTTATTGCTTGACATGGATTGCCTGTTTTATAGAGCGCCTGAAGGTTTTGAGTTTATAACCTCGTCACTTCCAGTACATGCAGAGTGGAAGGAGGAATGCGGCAAAGATCCTTGCGGCTTCTACTTCCCATTGAGTCCTCGTTATGCCGTCGTATTTGGACAAAGATTGGAAGAGGATCGCTGTGTTTCCATCTCTCACCTCGCTGATTTTGCAGTCGATTCATTTAACCGCATGCTCATGAACGGTGACGGTTTGTGGGAGTTTCTGATCGCAAGAGATCAGTCTAAATTGGAGCGTCTTGTTGAGGAATATCGAGACGGGGTTTAGACCGAGTGATTATTTGCTCGCATGAGCACTACTGAATATCGCGGAACGGCATCGTTGATATTGCGCCTGGGCACCTGGGCCAAACTAGCTTGAGTAATCTGTCCTACGCTATCTGCACTTTCTCTATGTTTTACCGTGTTATGTGGTTCAGTCTGTTCTTTGCACCTTAGGCCTTCAGCTGCCTTAAGCACTTGATTTAGTCTACTTAAAGTCTATAATAAAAGAAAAACTCTGAAATACCTTTTCAAAACAATGAAAGGAAAGTTGAGGACGATGCTTTGTCAGTTTTCCTTCAGGAACTATAGGTCCTATCGCGACGAGGCGGAGCTTTCCATGCAAGCGACGCCGATGAGGGAGTTTGAGCGCTCCCTTATCGAGTGTCCCGATGGGCAGAGCTTTCTGCCGGTGGCTGCGGTGTACGGACCCAACGCTGGCGGCAAGTCCAACCTACTCGAAGCTCTTGACTACGTTCGTTCGGCTGTGGCCAGACCGATCAGATTGCTGTCATCTAGCTCTGATGCGCCAGAGGGCAATCGTCCTTCAATACCCCGTTGCTCTGCGTTCGAGTTCGATGACGTGTCGGCTGCTAAGCCCACCGAGTTCGAGCTCTACTATCGCGCGGGTGAGCATGAGTACCGCTATGCCCTGTCCGTGCATGCGGACGAGATCGTGTCCGAGGGACTGTGGCGGCGCAAATTGGGAGCTTCGCGTACGGCAATGTTGTTCGAGCGCGAGGGTGCTGAGGTCGAGCTCGGTCCCACGCTGCGCAAACTTGTTACGGCTGCGAGATTCAACCCGAGTCTGCCGTACCTGTCGTTCCTCTGTATCAACTTTGACGCGCCGGTGATCAAGGAGGCTGCCAGCTGGTTTCTTGATGGCGTGTTCCTGAACTACAACAGCTCTTACCTGGAGCGGATGCTCGAGCAATTGCTGGACGAGGCGGAGTCGCCCGAGGTCACGCGCTTTCTGCGCGCCGTCGACGTACGCATCGATGGCTTTAGGGTGGAGAAGGCCCCGGAATGGCGCGGCCAGCGCGTCTTTGTGAGGCACGAGGTGGACGGCAAGGGCTATGAGCTGCGCCTTTCTGAGGAGTCAGCCGGCACACAGAAGCTCATGGGGCTAGCTGCATATCTGATGACTGCGCTCGAGCGCGGCGCTACCGTTGTGGTCGACGAACTTGACGCCAAGCTTCACCCGAAGCTCCTGCGCTACGTGATTCTGTTGTTTAAGGATCCCGAGGTCAACAAGAGCGGCGCGCAGCTCATCTTCTCGTCCCAGGACGTGTCCACAATGCGAAACGACGTGTTCCGCCGCGACGAGATATGGTTCGCCGCACGCGGCGAGGGGGAGGCGAGCCAACTGTGGTCGCTCGCCGACATCCACGAGGCTAATGGCAACTTGGTTAGCAAGAATGCTGCTTTCGATAAGCAGTACCTGTCTGGTCGTTACGGTGCCGACCCGTATCTCACCCGCATCGAGGAGTGGGATTAACATGGCAGCGAAGAAGTCGAAGGGCTGGCGTAGTGGCAAACGCGAGGTTCGCCCGCGCATGGTGCAGATGACGCGCCACCTCGTGGTGACCGAGGGCAAGGAGACTGAGCCTCGCTACTTCGAGGGCGTGCGTGCTGCTTTGTGCGCGGCAAACGAACGCAAGGTTGCCGTTATCGTTAAGGGAACGGGCAAACACACGCTCGACCTGCTTGAATTCGCTGTCGAACACTGCCGCTATGCGCCCGAGACGTTCGACCATGTGTGGCTCGTGTATGACAAGGATGACTTCCCTGCGTCCGACTTCGACGCGATGGAGCGTAAGTGCACCGAGTTCTCCGATGGTTCGAGGACCTTCCACGCGTTGTGGTCGAACCCTTGCTTCGAACTGTGGCCGCTTCTGCACTTTCGTTATACAACCGCCCCCATGTCGGCCGCGGAGTGTCAGCGTGCCCTTGCTCAGGCGATGTCTAAGGACTTGGGCATCGAGTACCGCAAGAACTTGGACGGGGTGTTCGGAGCGGTTGACGGTAGGCGAGGCGAAGCATTGCAGCGTGCCGGACGCCTCATCGTGCACCATAGGGGGCTATGCAACGTCAAACCGTCTGCGCAAAATCCTGCAACCAGGGTAGGCGAGATATTCGATGTAATAGGGCCGTATCTGGTTGGATAGTTGAATTCGATCAGACTTCCTTGGGCATGGGTCCACGAAAGAGGCTGCATGTTGGGTTGCTTTCTGCCTTGAATTGGATTGGCTTTTTGGGCACGAATAGGATACTAGCGTGAATTAGCGGTATTGACGCAGCCAACCTACGGGCCTGCGTCCTGCGGAGAGGCGGCTGTTCTTTTGGATGGCCGTCTTTCTTCATTCTGCTTATTGTGAGGGGCTTATTACGCCAAGGTTGGCGGACATAAATTCGTTAATTACATCCGAATGGTCTGGATGCTTGAGCGTTATCTGGCTGAGAATGAGTTTAAACGGTGTATTAAGGACTAATGTGAGTGCAGAAGATATCAGGCTTACCGGTGAGGGCGATGGGAAGAGGTGCCGCAATCACCACCTTATAGTGATTGGCAATGGCTTCGATCTTTCCTGTGGCTTAGCGTCTTCATTTAAAGATTTCTTTGGACCTCGAATGAGGGTCATCGACTCTCTTGTTACAGAAGAGGGCGCTTGTGATTATGAAGCCATCAAAGCACGAGGTCTGACTGCCTGGGATTTAATCCTCAGAAGCCGACATGACATGGAGGCAAGAGCCTTCAATGTGAATTGGTGCGATGTCGAGACGGCTATTGCCAATGTGTTTGGCATTAGCCTGCCCGAGGACGGCATCGACGATGAGGGCGTTATGATATCCGACTATGCCGTCTCGTTCGGTTCTTTGCAGGACTACTTTTATATAGCAAATGAAGTGAACGCTCTCGATGCAAGTGACTACATCGAGAATCGGGTCGACGAAATTGAACGGCTCAGAGACGGCATCGACAATGGTGATCGAGAGGTTTTTGCTGGGCTGGGCATTGAGGCTTCAGGGGACTCGGATGCCTCAGAGGTATATTCCAATTTATTCATGGAGGGCTCTCGCCTTTTGGGACATAGGCCCAATCCTTGGACCGAACGTGTGGGGCATTTCCTCGCTTGTGAGTATCCTCAGGTCCTCGAGGATCCCGAGGGGCAGTTATCTTCCATCCTCATGTCAGAACTCGAGCGTATGGAACATTACTTTAATTGCTATCTCAAAGATGAGGTTGCCCGCAAAGATGGCTATTCAGATTGTTCGGACAACTTAATGCGCAAGCTGATTGAGCATACCGTGGTGGCCGATGGCATGCCCGATGATGCGGTGACTGTTCTAAACTTCAACTACACGTCTCCATATCGGTGGCTTAAACAGCGGTTTGGGGATGCCGATCTTGTCAATATCCACGGCATGCTCGATGGTGAAAGCATTTTTGGAATCGACGGTTCCGGCAATTTGGATGATAGGGATATTCTTCCGTTTACCAAGACATATCGCGTGTTGAAGTCTGCTCGAGGGGTTCCAAGTGGCTCGATTGCTTATCCTTCGCAAAGGGGAGGGGATGGTCTTAAGACATCTTCGATAGTCTTTTTTGGACATTCGCTTTCGCGGGCCGATTATTCCTACTTTGAGTCTATTTTTAGCACGGTGGATTTGTATAACGGACATACCAGCCTGGTATTCCTATACTCAAGCTACGCCAAGGGTGTTCGCGAGTCAGAGGTGGCCAAGGTACTCGCCCTCCTTGATTACTATGGCACTTCGCTTGGTATTGCTGGACGTAGCAACAACCTCGCGCACAAGCTCATGCTGGAGGGCAGGCTCGTCGTTCGGGAGATTTAGGTCGATTTGCCTATGTCGGAAATGGGTCGGCTCTGAAAGTAGCCGCTGCGGTATGATGTCCTAGATGAAAAACGAATGCCTGTTATAGGCCATCGTTTTGCAAGGGGGTTCCTTCCAAACGGAGGGCATCCCCTAGTTTAATTTAGATGGAAATTGGGATGAACGACTGCGTTGTCAATCGTCGCCTTGTTGGGCCGCTTGAAGTTACGGTAAGATGTTTTCAGTGATACAGTCGCCGTGGACTCTAAGTGAGGCGGAGACAAAGAAGGGTCGTTGTTCGGTTTCCGGCAACGGCCCTTTGACGTTTCCGCGACAACTGGGTGTTGTCGCGGATGACCTATTTATGCTTGAGCTCTCGATGTAGGGTCGTGTTCTCCGGAAGTGCGGGGAAATCGGAAACCTCCGAGCACAACCCGATTTTTGACAACAAAACCGTAGGTTGCGAAAGCGTAAAACCGAAGTCTGGTCGATCGACCTTGATTTTCCCCGCACTTCCGGATAGTCCCATAATGTGGCAATGCTCTTGACTGGAACGCCATAATGAGTTGCCAATTGGCAACAAGACGAATATAGTTAGCATTATGCTAACTAAGGGGTGGTTATGAATCGAACCAAGCTCCGACCGACATATTCACTTGACGAAGCGAAGTCTTTGGCTCGCTCGGGAAAGATGATTGTAAATGGGAAGGTGCGCAGACACCTGATGAATCATTTTGGTTATTTGGACATCGATCATTTCCTTGCTGACCTATTTGATTATCTGGAGCCTGACGATTTCAGAAAATCCATCGCGCTCGATATGGATGGGTCTCTGCATGATGTTTACGCAGATGTCTACGTGTGCCGAGGTTTTGAATGCGAGGATTGGTACGTTAAGTTTTCAATTGATTCCGAAGGCAATGCGCATTTAAATGTTTTGTCTGCGAACATCGATGGATACATTCATTAAAGGAGGAGTCATGCGTTGCATGGAATGCGGCAAAGAAATGCAATTTACCACGGCGCCAATGACTGAAATTTACCGTGGCGAGAAAATTACCGTAAAAGGAATTGAGCATTATGTTTGCGAGTGCGGTAACGATGAAATGACTGCTACAGAGGCGACTAAGCTCGCCCATGCACTGGCTTCCCAATATGCTAAGGCTCATGAGCTTCTATCTCCCTCGGAAATAAAGCATTTGCGTTCAGATCTCGGCTTAACACAGCATGATTTTGAGTCGGTCTTAGGGGTTTCGAAGCCCACGGCCTCTCGTTGGGAGAACGGCGCATCGCAACAATCTATTACTGCCAATACCCTTATGAGGCTCATTCGCGATGTTCCTGAGGTTCGCAGATATCTCGGCTTGGCTCCTCATGAGGGGAGTGCAAGTCTTAGCTCGTCGCTTTTGTCTGTAATACCAGGAGGAAAAGTTCCTGCTTATAGGGATTCTGATCCTTTGGTTGATGAGAATCTCTTCCGATTGGAGATGTAAATGGACCCTCTGAAGAAGCAGTGCATTGAGTCTTCGTCGATTACATGCATGTCTAAAAAAGTCGATAGGTTTTCATTTGATGGCGGAATGACCCCTAAGGAAGGAGTTAATAAGTCAGACGGTGAGTTTAACGTTAGAAATGACATAACGAATGCCTTCACTGATGAAAATGGAGCTAGATTTCGGCAGCTCAACCTCGTCATAGAGCTCATTCCCAGTGATGAGGGGCACTATTACCGTTCCGAAATATCCGTGTCCGGTATCTATCGTGCTCCGTCTGATTTAGACGACGAAGCATTTGATAGGGAGGCGCTTAGCTTCGGCATGCAAGACCTGTATTCCTATGCAAAGGGCATTATTGAGAATGTTGCTGCTGGCGGAGTATGGGGGCCACTTTACCTGCCGCAGATCAGCTTTTCTATTTAACTCGACCGTTGTCATTCCATCTGGATAGTGATTGATTGGCATTGGGTTATTTCTTAAAGTTTCAACTGTGATGAGGCCTTGCGATGGTATGTCCGGATTGGTCCGTGGGAACCGCCGAAAGGCGGTTTTTGCGTTTAATAGGTTGTTTTTCCGGCGGAATTCGTAGCGGTTTTCGCTTCGGGACGCTCGGCGTTGCCGTGTTTTCCGGAAGTGCGGGGAAAAATCGGAAATCGCCGAGCGCAACCCGATTTTCGGCAACAAAACCGCAGGTCGCGGAAGCGCAAAACCGGGGTCTGGTCGGCCGATCTCGGTTTTACCCCGCACTTCCGGAATCGCCAGTCGGAAGTATGCGGCAAATTCCGGAACCCACGAGCACACCGCCCTTTTTGCGCAGAGAGACCGCAGGTAGAGGCGTCGCGGCATCCCGGTGCGCTCGGCAAGTTTTGAATTTGCCGCATACTTCCGGTTTTTGCCTCGGTGGCAGGCCGTGTTCACATATATTCTCGGCTAGATAAAGGACAGAATAGCCAATTTCGTCTCCATACTAAAATGCCGACAGGGGCGAAATTGCTCCTGTCGGCGTTGGCGTGCCTGCTTGTGCTGTTTTCGGCTCGCGCAGAGGCCCGTTTTTGGACCTTTACGCCTCCGTGGGCTCCACGCCCAGCTCGTTGCGGACAAGTTCGAAGGCCGCGGCGATGGCCTTGTCCATGTCGTAGTACTTGTAGCCGCCCAGGCGACCGGCGAAGATCACGTCGCCCTCCTGCGCCGCCAGCTCCTCGTACTGCTTGTAGAGGGCCTCGTTCTTGGCGTCGTTGATGGGGTAGTAGGGCTCGTCGCCGGGCTTCCAGTCGGCCGGGTACTCGCGCGTGATGACGGTCTTGTCCTGCGTGCCGAACTCGAAGTGCTTGTGCTCGATGATGCGCGTGTAGGGGATCTCGCGCTCGGTGTAGTTGACCACGGCCACGCCCTGGTGGTCCTGCTCGTCGAGCGTCTCGGTCTCAAAGCGCAGGCTGCGGTACTCCAGCGTGCCCAGCTTGAAGTCGTAGAACGCGTCGATGGGGCCGCAGTAGATCGTCTTGGCGGCGATATCGGGCTCTGCGGCGATCAGCTCCTTGTACTCCACGCCGCAGCGTACCTCGACGCCCTCGAGCATGTTGGCGACCATCTTGGTGTAGCCGCCCATGGGGATGCCCTGGTAGCGGTCGTTGAAGTAGTTGTTGTCGTAGGTGAAGCGGCAGGGGAGGCGCTTGATGATGCTCGCGGGCAGGTCGCGGCAGTCGCGGCCCCACTGCTTCTCGGTGTAGCCCTTCACGAGCGTCTCGAAGATGTCGCGGCCCACGAGGGACAGCGCCTGCTCCTCGAGGTTCTGCGGCTCGCCGATGTTCTCGGCGGCCACCTGCTCGGCGATCTTGGCGCGGGCGTCGGCCGGCGTGACGACGCCCGGCCACATCTTGGCGAAGGTGTTCATGTTAAAGGGCATGTTGTACATGTTGCCGTGGAAGTTGGCGACCGGCGAGTTGACGTAGTTGTTGAACTCGGCAAAGCGGTTGACGTAGTCCCAGACGTCCTTCATGGAGGTGTGGAAGATGTGAGCGCCGTAGCGGTGTACCTGGATGCCCTCGACGTCCTCGGTGTAGATGTTGCCGGCGATGTGATCGCGGCGGTCGATAACCAGGACCGACTTGCCGGCGCGCTTAGCGGCATTGGCAAAGACGGCGCCCGAAAGGCCGGCACCGACGACGAGGTAATCGTACTGGGACATGGATATGCTCCTTTGTATGTCAATCGAACAGTTACTTAAGTTTTGGGACAAACAAACCTGATTATTATGTCTCAGGGATTAGTGTAGCAGATGCTCTTTCAGCAGCTCCAACGCATGGGCGTAGCCCTGCAGGCCTTCGCCGGTGATGGTGGCAAAGCAGGCCAGGCGGGCGTAGCTTACCTGGCGGAAGTCCTCGCGCGTCTCGACGGCACTGATGTGGACCTCTACGGCAGGGATAGCGACGGCCTTGAGGGCGTCCAGGATCGCCACGCTCGTGTGCGTGTAAGCCGCCGGGTTGATGACGATGCCGTCGACCTTGCCGTATGCCTCCTGGATCTTGTCGACGATACTGCCCTCGTGGTTGGACTGGAAGACCTCGACCTCGTCGAAGCCCTGTGCGGCGCCGGCCTCCTTGCAGATTTGGACCAAGCGGTCGTAGTTGTCGCTGCCGTAGATGCCCGGCTCGCGAATGCCGAGCATGTTGAGGTTGGGGCCGTTGATGACGAGAGCTTTCATGGTTGCTTCCTTTGTGGTCGGGCGGAGTTGAATTGAAAACCACCACAAAGGTGCCTGTCCCCTTTGTGGTGGTTTTGGTTAGAGAGTGGGTGGGAGGGTGTCGAGGAGGGCTCGGGCGGTGTTGGCGGCGCAGTCGCGTGAGTCGATGGTGTAGTCGGCCCAGGCGCGGTAGCGCGGCATGCG
>UMCB01010999.1_pt1 | contig 21485 bp, 10 predicted proteins | sample 1964151 | NCBI WGS metagenome assembly UMCB01 (sample SAMEA4835960, study PRJEB28245) | human gut metagenome | biome: gut microbiome; material: fecal sample | place: Denmark | collected 2008
CCTGGCAGGACTTGGTGCACTGAATGTCCGCTCCCTGGACAAGCTTGCGTCTCTTCAGGCCAAAGTCAATAAGCTGCAGAAAAGCGTGCAGGAGGTTTCTGATTCTGCCGCTGAGCTCAGCAGCAAAGCCGATCAGCTGGATGCTCTTTATCCTGATGATCCTACCGTTTCCAGCGCTGCTGCCGCAGCATCTTCAGCTGAGGTCCAGGGTCCTTCCGCACAGGAAGAATCCACAGATACATCTGCAGCCTCCGATTCTTCCGAAGCTTCTGGCAGCAAGGACAGTTCTTCTTCCACTCAGGAAGAAGGAACTCTTTCTCCATCCAGCGGAAGCACTTTCACAGACAATTCGGATTCCAGCATGGACAACCTTCTGAACCAGGTACAGTCTCTTCTTCCCACCGATAACGGAACCTGGTCCGTATATGTATGCAATCTTGCAAAAAATACCGAAGGTACCATCAACGATCAGCAGATGCAGGCTGCCAGCCTGATCAAGCTCTATATCATGGGTGCCGTATATGAAGATTATGACAGTCTTTCCTCCAAATACAGCAAGGATCAGCTGGACAATGCACTGAACTCCATGATCACAGTCAGCGACAATGATGCTGCCAATACACTTGTCAATTATCTTGGCGGCGGGGATGACGCAGCCGGAATGGCCCGTGTGAATAAATTCTGTCAGGATCACGGATACACCAGCACTTCCATGGGACGTCTTCTTCTTGCAGATAATTCCAAAGGGGATAACTACACTTCCGCAAAGGATTGTGGAAAATTTCTGAAGACCATCTATCAGATCGACAAGGGTACTGCTACCGATAACAACGATACTCTGGCAGGAGCCGAATATATGTATCGTCTTCTGAAAATGCAGACCAGGAAAAACAAGATCCCGGCTCAGATGCCTTCCGAGGTAAAGGTTGCCAACAAAACCGGTGAACTGGATCACGTAGAAAACGATGCCGGCATCATCTATGACACTGCAAAGGGGATCGACCTGGTAGTCTGCTTTATGTCACAGTATCTTAACGATACCTCTGCTGCACAGAACACCATCGCACAGGACAGCCGTGCGATCTATGGATACTATAACGAATAACAAAAGAAAATATCTTTATATTATATTGGTAAGGAAAACATCATGAATCAGACAAAAGAGAAAAAAACAAGATACTTATTATGGCCTGCGCTACTGCTTCTGCTTCTTCTGCTGGCGCCGGGCAACATTGTCCGTGTGCAGGCCGCCTCTGACCAGACTGCTGTCCAGCTGAAACTCAGTCAGGGTATCCGCCGCTATGATTATGCTTACCAGGTCCTTGATCTGGTAAATCAGGAACGTGCCAAAAAGAACCGGAATCCTGTCACTATGGATAAGAACCTTCTGGAATGCGCCATGACCAGAGCAGAAGAACTGACCGTTTGCGCCAGTCATACCCGTCCCAATGGTTCCATCTGTTTTTCAGCCTTTCCTTATTTTGAGAATCCAAGTGAAAATCTTGCAATCAACCAGGGAACTCCTGAAGAAGTTATGGAATCATGGATCGAATCTTCCGGACATTACACGAACATCATGAATTCCAAAAATGTTTCTGCCGGAATCGGCTGCTACTCACAGAACGGTCATCTCTACTGGATCCAGTGCTTTTCTTCTCACGCAACAGAAGCCTGCACACAGCCTGCCAATCAGACTGTGTCACCTGTTATTTCCGTGCTTCCAAAGCTGATAAATATCCATTTCAACGAAGCTTCTCCGATCACATTCACAGAAGAACAGAAAACACTGGCTATCTATATAACCTGTAATGGATTCAGCTATATGAGTTCCAGCCTTGACCCAGCTTCTTTCACATGGTCAACCGGAGATCCTTCCATTGCCACTGTGGATCAGAGCGGTGTTATCCGACTGAAAAGCAGAGGAACCACTACGGTTTCTGCCACACTGAAATCCTGCCCGGACAAAACACTGTCTGCAGATCTCAATGCATACTATGATCTGGAAAATTCCAGAGAGACTTCTCTGCGCTATACAAGTTCCTGGAACTATACCGGAAGTCCCATTACTTTTTCTCCTGAACTAAAATTCCATGGTCGTACGCTGACTGAGGGAAAAGATTATACGATTTCTTTCTCCCACAATCAGAACAGCGGTGTGGGAACTTTCACGATCACAGGTCTTGGCCTTTATTCCGGAACTCTGACGAATAATTTCGGTATCTGGCAGATCAATCTCTCTCAGGCAGAGATTGATTTTTCCCAGTCCTCCTATCTGTATACCGGAACTCCACTAACTCCGAAGCCCACTGTCACCTGGAATGGTATAACCCTGACAGAAAATGTAGATTATACACTCTCCTGGCATAACAATGCCCAGCAGGGAAACGCTTATGTTACTGTTTCCGGTAAGGGAAATTTCACCGGTGAAAATAATAAATATTTCTACATCGACCTTACCCCGATCACGGAAGCTGAGATTGGTGATATCCCGGATTATGAATATGCTCCTGGCAAAGAATTCAAGCCGGAGCCAACGGTCACATTAAATGGTGTTACTTTAAAGAAAGATGTTGATTATACCCTTTCTTATTATGATAACACCATGGCAAGTTCCAGAACCAACAGACCTCGTGTCCATATAACCGGTATCGGCATTTACAGAAGCGGTTTTTCCAAATACTTCACCATCAATCCACTGAAGCTCTCCGGTGAGACCATCCAACTGGCAGATCCAAACTGCAAAAGTGAAAGTGTAACCTCTTATCTGCGAAATAACCTGGTCATCACCTATAATGGCACACAACTGACCTCTGATGATTTTCGCATTACTTCTGTATACTATTCCTCCAGCAATGAGATCCTGGATTTTTCACTTTCCTATAAGCAGAATTATTCCGGTTCAAGGCATATGACATCTGTAAAGCTTTGCGATCTTTCGGATATTCCGGAACAGATCTTCAACGGCAATGCAGTAACTCCGAAGCCTACCGTAAAATACGGCTCGGACACGCTTCAGGAAGGCACGGATTATATCCTTACCTGGAAAGATAACGCCAAAACCGGCACTGGCTCCGTAACGGTTACAGGAATCAACAATTATTTTTCAAGTCAGTCCCTGACCTTTAAAATATCTGCTCCGGCACCAACGAGCACTCCAACTCCGAAGCCTACTGCTACCCCGACTCCGAAGCCTACTGCCACTCCAGTTCCGAAGCCATCCACTACCCCGGCTCCAATGCCATCTGGCACTCCGGCTCCTGTGATCACGAAATTAACTGCACCGTCAATTAAGGCCTCTGCCTCCTGGAACAGCTGTACGCTCCGCTGGAACCATATAAACAATGCCCGGAACTATATTCTCTACAGAAAAACAAATTCCGGAAAATACACAAAGATCAAAACTTTAAACGCAAATACTACTTCATACAAAGACACAAAAATCACTATCGGAAATAAATATTCTTACGTGATCCGTGCAAGCAAAAAAACATCCTCCGGTTATATTTACAGTCCAGTTTCCAAAGCAGTGACTGTGAAACCGAATCTGCTCCGTCCGTCCACAAAGCTTAAAACCTTCAAAGGAAAACAGACACTTTCCTGGAAAAAGATTCCCGGAGCAACCGGCTATGTCATCTATCAGAAAAAAGGAAATGGTTCCTTCAAAAAAGTAAAAACTATTTCTTCAAAAAATACCAGCTATACATTTAAAACAGCAAAAAATGTTACATACAGTTACAGACTGGTTCCATATCGCACAGTAAACAAAAAAGTAAAGACCGGACCTGCAAGTGCGGTAAAAACCGGAAAAGCAAAATAACAGACTTACCGGATCGGATCGAGTAGGAGGCGGTGACTAACCGCCGTCCTCTCACACCACCGTGCATACCGCTCGGTACACGGCGGTTTCAATAGTTGACGTGCATGGACTGATAGGCTGTGGCTAAATCATAAAAGCCCCAGTTTATCAGTCTTTCTTTTGTTAGTGCTCGTTTGACCACTCCTGCATTTGCCATTCTCCAATAAGCTTTTCGGCTGTAGGCTCCTTCACAGGCTGCCCATTCTGGCATTCCCAACCCCATCAGCTTCCGTTTTCGTGTCTTTGGCAGTTTCCACTGTTTCCAGATACACATTCGTATCCTTCGATACAGCCACCTGTTCAGCCTTTCGACGTTGTTTTTCATGTCTGCCATACTGTAATAGTTCAGCCATCCTCGCATATATTCTTTTATACGTTCCATGGTCTTTACTATACTTCCGCACCTGCTCCGGGAAGTGAGCTTTCTCAGCTTCTCCTTGGCTTTCTTCCATGACTTTCCATGGACACGGACATAGATTCCTTTTCCGCTCTTCCCGAAACAGAAGCCAAGGTACTTAAAATTTCTTATTGCAAACACACTGACCGTACGACTTTTCTCTCGGTTCACCTTTAGTTTCAGTGTCCCTTCCAGATATTTCGTACTGCTTTCCAACAACCGTTCGGATGCACGTTCGCTCTTCGCTAGCAATACGATATCATCTGCATAGCGAATGCACGGTACTCCTCTTTTGTTGAACTCCTGGTCAAACTCGTTAAGATATACATTGGCTAACAGTGGGGAGAGATTTCCTCCCTGTGGTGATCCTTCTTCCGTCTTAATGACTACACCGTTTTCCATCACTCCACTTCTAAGATACCTCTTTATCATCTGTATTACACGTTCATCCTTTACATCTCTGCGCAGGATATTTACAAGTAACTCATGGTTCAGTGTATCGAAATACTTTGACAGGTCTAGGACTACTGCTTTTGTATATCCCTGTTCTGCATACTCCTCTATCCTCTGAACTGCGTCTTTCGCACTCCGTCCCGGACGATATCCGAAACTTCCATCCGAAAACTTTGGCTCATAAATCGGTATCAGCTGTTGTGACATTGCCTGTTGGATGATACGGTCTATGACAGTCGGAATACCAAGTTTTCGTACTCCTCCGTCTGATTTGGGAATTTCCACTCGTCTCACAGGCGATGGGGTATAATGCCCCTTTCGAATCTGTTCTGTCAGTTCGTGGTTATGTTCCTTTATCCACTGGAACGCCTCTTCAATGGTCATCCCATCTACTCCCGGCGCTCCCTTGTTTGCCTTCACTCTTTTGTAAGCTCTGTTTAGGTTGTCCTTATTCAGTATCTTACCTAAGATATCCGGCTCTGCACTGTCCCTTTCTTTCCATATCCGGTTGAATGAGCGGTGCGCTCTTACATACCCTTTACGTTCCGCGCTATCTCTCTGCAAGCAGCTTTCCTTGTTTTCTGCATCCATCTGCTCATTTCTCCTTTCCGGGTCATACTTGAGACTCCTATTGATTCAGTCCTTCACCTCTCGGCTACTATGACCTCTGCTGACTTCTGTGCGTTCAGCACTGCTTTTGGCAGTGGTTACCTCTTTCGAGGCATGTCGCGCAGACCTCCCCGGGTATCACACGCTTCTTTCTCTCCATCTATCTGCCACATCTATTCCGCATGATTCCGTGTAGTTATTGGGCTTTGACTTGTTGTGCAGCCTTACCCTCATGCAAAACCTTATATGTGATTTCTGTTCGTCAGACCAGAGATTTGCCCGTGGTTAGTTTATTCCCACATCCGGCTTCCTTCAGATTCCACCTCACGATGGACACCCTTGCCTTCGGCTATATCCTTCCCACTACCAGGCGGATTCGGGACTTGCCCCCGTTAGAAACGTGCGCCGCCGGGCGCACACAAAAAAAGGATGATGCGTCACCGAAACGCATCATCCTTTTTTCAGTTCTTTTCTTCTCCCTCTTCATAGGATTTTTCCCAAATCTCGGAAAATACTGCCAGCGGACAGTCTGTCAGCAGGCACATCAGAAGAAAGCACTCATATGGATTCACTATGTAGATCTCACTCATTTCGCAGCGGGCCAGGATCTCCTGGATCTCCTCCAGGAAATGGCGATATCTCGTATACGGATCATCCTCTGCCATCTCCTGAGAGATCACAAAAAACTCCAGCGTGATCAGATCAAACCGCTCCACCGGAAATTTATGGTTCAGGATATTGTTGATCCTCTGGCGGCTGAAGCGCTTCTGACTGAAATGCTTTGCCAGAATGGATGCGGACATCTTTTTGAGATTTCCCATTTTATTAATGGGGATCCCGCTGCAGATAACCTTTTCCAGATCCGAAGCACTGATATTCTCAGGCTTCCAGATCTTTTTGCCACCGTTTTCTTCCTCATCTTCCTGATACATGGCTGCAATGATCTTCCTTGCCCGCTCCAGAAGGATCATAAATTCCTGAAAAGCCTGGCTCTTCTCTGATTTCGGATCATCATGTCTTCCTTTCAGAAAAGCCAGATATTCCAGAAGCTTTTCTTCACTGTCCAGACAAAGCCCTGTGCCATACACGATCTCTCCGGTCTTTTTTTCCACCGGAGTCATCTGTTTGTAGGTTTCTTTATATTCCTCCGCTTTATAATAGCCAAGATGATTCCGGTAACAATACCAGTAGATCACTTCTTCCGGATTATGAAAATCAAAATCCTGCTCACGAAGCACCCGGGTCAGAAAATCTGAAACATCCTCTGTACTCATCCGAAGTCCGAACCCCAGCAGAAAAACTGTTTCACGCTTCACAGATGCCTGAGTCAGCCAGTTATTCACCAGAGAACTCAACTTGGCTGATGTAGGTGACATGGATTTCGGTGTGTAGGTTTCCTTGAAGGATTCCACAACGATCTCTCTGTAGACTTCCTGCGGCACCTGGGAAAAAGGCTCCTCAAGCTCTGCACGCTCATACACATATCGTTTCAGATAGTCACCAAAGGAAACCAGTTCCATCTCCTTGTAAAGATAATGAAAAATAACATCTGCATCCTCATCCTCAAAGGAATCCAGACTGACAACCTGGCGGAACTTCTGTGCCGCCTTTCTTGTAAATTCAAAGTCCTTCACTGAATCGAAGGCAACTGTCTGTTCAAAATCAAGATCCTGCATTCGATTTCTCATCGCAAATTTTCTCCTTATCCCTTTTCTTACTCCCCGGGTTTATTACCGTCCGGTACTGTGGCGCTCTGCCCAGCGTTTGAGAATATTTTTTTCTTCATAGCCGCTGATCTGTGCAAGGACCAGTGTCACATTATCTCTGCCGCCTCTTTCCAATGCCTGTTCCAGGATCTTACCTACTTTTTCTTCTGCGGTTTCTGTCCCGTCAAGGATCTTCTGAAGCTCCTGATCAGAAAGCATGTCTGTCACTCCATCTGAACAGATCAGATACGAGCTTCCCGGCTGATAACCGATTTCCACGATAGAAGGCTCCAGTGCCATGTTTTCTTCCTGGAAGCCCAGATACTGCGTCAGCGGAGCTTTTCCCAGCATTTTTCCGCCGATCACATGGTCCGTGGAAATCTGCTGGAACTTCCCCTGAAAATGACGGTAGATACGGCTATCCCCAAGGTTGCAGGCATAGATTGCCTTTTCGCTGAAAGACAAAAGTGCCATAGTTGTTCCCATGCTTCTGATACAGTTTTCATTGCTGTAGCGACATACTGCCTCATTCATATTTTCGCAGGCTCCTGTCAGAAAAACCACAGGCTCTTTTTTCAGGGTCTTTTTGTTTTCTTCATAGAAGCCTCCCAGCGCTTCCACAGCTGCAGAAGCTGCCATTTCACCGCAGCTTTCTCCGCCCATGCCGTCAAAAACAGCCAGCATTGGAAGCTGCCAGTGCTGTGTATGACCTGCCAGGATTCCGTCAACCCCCTGGTTGTGCACCGGCAGGCGCACTCCGCAGCACCAGAAATTATCCTCATTATTTGTCCTCACCTTTCCGGTGTGACATGTATACGCATAATCAATCTGATAGGCCATTCTTTTTCCTTTCGTAAAAACCCTCCGACATTACTGCTGAAGCTCCACTACAGAATTACTCCAGTATTTGTCTCCCAGTTCTACATATTTGTCGTTATCGCTCTCTTTATCATGAACCTTACCATCTGCATCGATCCATCGGATCAGAAGGCCGTCCTGATAATAAAAATACTGCTTCTCATCTCCGTCCCATACATAAGTATAAAACATCTGCTCGCCCCAGTAAAAATATTCCTCATAAACGCCATCTGCGGAACTGCCGGGATATACAAGTACTTTGGCAATCTCTCCTGATTCATTATAAAAGCGCAGGCGATCCCCCTCTGTACCTTCACGTCTATAGCTGTCCAGAGCATTTTCTATGGTTGTCGCATGGTCACGTATCGTTTCCATTGCCTGTGCGAAACTTTTATCCGAATTGTCTGCAGTACCGAAATTTCCTTTGTTCAGAGCATCAGAATCATCGGAATCTGTATACGAAGGTTCCCCGTTATCCACAGGTTTCCGTATCGTTCGTACCGCAAGGATCCCGCCGATCAGCACAACAAGGATCCCGGCTGTTATAAGCATTCTGAAAATACCTTTCCGTTTCCTTCTGTCATCGTCATTTCCGTCATTCTCTGGCACGGATCCTTCCCACTCCTGGAGATTCTGATCACGGTCGTCTTCCAGATCTGTGATAGAGGTAACTCTGGGCTTTACAGCTCCGGTTTTTCTTATACCGGAATCTGACTGACGGGAACGTCCTGACGGATAACCGGACAGGCTATCCTTTTCGGATGCTGTTTTTCCGGATGCAGATTTCTGAGGCTTCTGTATTGTGCTCTGAGCCTTTGGCGTATTCCGGGCTGCATTTTTTGCTATTTCTCCGGCTGTCGGTTTCTCCGGCTGTATGGATACCGGCACAGGATTTTTACGTGCCTGACGGATCGCATCCGTATTCAGCTGACTCGTTCTTGCCAGCTGTCTGGCTGCACCCTCCTGGAGAAACTTCGGCATGGACTCCGGAACAGGTCTTTCCTCCACTGGTTTCGGTTTCTCATGAACTCCCTGTTCTCTGTTTGCCGCTCCATACCGGATTTCTTCCAGTGCTTCCCGAAACTTCTCAGGAGTCTGATATCGTTCTTTTGCATCATAAGCACAGGCTTTTAAGATAACGGAGCCGAAAGCCTCTCCTGCATCCACAGGTGGTGGCGGTGTTTCGCCTGACATCCTCCTCGTAAGTGCGTTTTCCTTATCTCTGTATGTGATCAGCTGTTTTTCAAGATTCAGAAACGGAAGCCTGTTATGATTCATCAGTTTATATAACACCAAACCAAGTGCATAAATGTCCACTCTGCTGTCGTACTGTTCTCCCCTGTACATCTCCGGCGCCATATAGGAATAAGTTCCCTTTTTGGAAAGGGTACTCATGGTTTTTTCCAGTTCTCTGGCGATTCCAAAGTCCCCCAGCTTGAAATCCCCGAACCTGGATACAAAAATATTCTCAGGTTTGATATCCCTGTGGATGATGTGAAGCTGCCCACAGTATTCCAGTGATCTGCAAAGATCGATACCCAGCTTCATCACTTCTTTTTCTGTGAGATTTTTTCCCGCATAATATTCCATGAAGCTTGTGAGATATTCCATGCGGATAAAAATATCCCATCCGATCTCGTCCAGATATTCCATCACCTTGTAATCTTCTACAGATACAATATGGGAATTTCCCCGGAAATACTCCATGGTGCTTACTTCCTGAATGCACTCCTCCACCAGATTTTCAAAATAACCGCGGACAGATTTTTCATCACCGGATTCTGAGCGCACACTGTCCAGCTCCCCTTTACTGGCGGGGATTGTGATTATCTTAATTGCCGAGTAAAAAGAACGTCCCTTCTCAGTTCTCTGAGCTTTATACACTCTTCCAAAAGAGCCTTCCCCGATCTTGCTTACGATCTTCCATTCCGGCCACGGGGAAATTGGCAGTTCCTTGTCCATCGCAATCCCTCCTCTCTCAGAAAATCCCTGCTTATAAACAGAAATCTCCCTCCGGATTTCCGGGGGGAGATTTATTTATATTAGCAAGGTATATCGACTTATTCTTCTACCGGTGCAGTTTCCTCTGCTGTCTCTTCAACAGCAATGGTCTCTTCCTCCGGAGCAGTCTCAGTCTTCTCTTCCTCTACGGAAATTTCCTCTGTATCCTCAGGCTCCTCGGAAGCTGTTTTTACCTCCGGCATTCCTGTGTCAAGACTGATCTCACTGTAACGCTTCATACCTGTACCTGCAGGAATCAGCTTACCGATGATAACGTTCTCTTTCAGACCGATCAGCGGATCGATCTTACCTTTGATAGCAGCCTCTGTCAGGACTTTTGTTGTTTCCTGGAAGGATGCTGCTGACAGGAAGGAGTTTGTAGCAAGGGATGCTTTGGTAATACCAAGCATAACCTGTTTTCCCTCTGCCGGCTGTTTGCCCTCTGCCTCAAGTTTCTCGTTAACTTCCTCAACATCAAGGACATCAACAAGTGTTCCTGGCAGGAACTCTGTATCTCCGTTATCCTCGATACGGATCTTCTTCAGCATCTGATGAACGATAACCTCGATATGCTTATCGTTGATCTCAACACCCTGCAGACGATATACACGCTGAACCTCACGGATCATGTAATCCTGAACTGCACGCACACCCTTGATTCTCAGGATATCATGCGGATTTACACTACCTTCTGTCAGCTCATCGCCGGCCTCAAGAACCTGTCCATCAAGGACTTTGATACGAGAACCATATGGGATCAGGTAAGTCTTGGAATCGCCTGTCTCCGGATCGTTTACGATGATCTCACGTTTCTTCTTAGTGTCGTTGATCGTGGCAACACCTGGGATCTCTGTGATGATCGCAAGACCCTTCGGCTTTCTTGCCTCGAAAAGCTCCTCGACACGAGGAAGACCCTGTGTGATATCTCCACCGGCAACACCACCGGTATGGAAAGTACGCATGGTCAGCTGTGTACCTGGCTCACCGATAGACTGTGCTGCGATGATACCAACAGACTCACCAACCTGTACCGGCTCACCGGTAGCCATGTTCGCACCATAACATTTTGCGCAGACACCAACCTTGCACTTACAGGAAAGGATGGTACGGATCTTCAGTTTGTCGATCGGTCCGCCTGTCTGGTTGCTTACGCCCTCTTTCATGATACGGGCTGCACGCTTCGGTGTGATCATGTGGTTTGCTTTAACAAGGATTTCTCCGTCTTTATTCTTAACTGTCTCACAGGAGAAACGTCCTGTGATACGCTCCTGAAGGCTCTCGATCTCTTCTTTTCCGTCCATGAATCCACGAACGACCATACCGGAGATCTCTGCTCTGTTCTCACAGCAGTCCGCCTCACGAACGATCAGATCCTGGGATACGTCAACAAGTCGTCTTGTCAGGTATCCGGAATCGGCTGTACGAAGAGCGGTATCAGAAAGACCTTTACGAGCTCCATGAGCGGACATGAAGTACTCCAGTACGTCAAGACCTTCACGGAAGTTTGACTTGATCGGGAGCTCGATGGTATGACCGGTTGTATCAGCCATCAGTCCTCGCATTCCGGCAAGCTGTTTGATCTGCTTATCGGAACCACGGGCTCCGGAGTCCGCCATCATGAAGATGTTGTTGTACTTATCAAGACCTGTAAGAAGTGCCTTTGTAAGCTCATCATCGGTCTTCTTCCAGGTATCAACAACCTCTTTGTAACGCTCTTCCTCTGTGATAAGACCACGTTTGTAGTTCTTTGTGATACGGTCAACAGTATCCTGAGCCTGCTTGATCATCTCCGGCTTCTGCGGCGGCACGGTCATATCGGAAATGGATACGGTCATGGCTGCACGTGTGGAGTATTTGTAACCCATAGCCTTAACGGAGTCAAGTACCTCGGCTGTCTTTGTTGCACCGTGAGTATTGATAACCTTTTCAAGGATCTGCTTCAGCTGTTTCTTACCTACAAGGAAATCAACCTCAAGAAGCAGTTCGTTTCCAGGTACGCTTCTGTCCACAAATCCAAGGTCCTGCGGAAGGATCTCGTTGAACAGGAAACGTCCCAGTGTGGACTGAACATTGCCGCTTAAAACAGTTCCGTCCGGCATTGTCTTATGACAATGGACAATGATCTTTGTCTGGAGTGTGATGACCTTGTTCTCATATGCAAGAATTGCCTCGTTGACACTCTTGAAGAACTTGCCTTCACCCTTATTTCCAGGTCTCTCCTGAGTCAGGTAGTAGATACCAAGGACCATATCCTGTGAAGGAACGGCTACAGGGCCACCATCTGACGGTTTCAGAAGGTTGTTCGGTGATAACAGAAGGAAACGGCACTCTGCCTGTGCTTCCTGGGAAAGCGGAAGATGTACAGCCATCTGGTCACCATCGAAGTCAGCGTTGAACGCGGTACAAACAAGCGGATGAAGCTTGATCGCCTTACCTTCTACAAGGATCGGCTCGAATGCCTGGATACCCAGACGATGCAGTGTAGGTGCACGGTTCAGCATAACCGGATGCTCCTTAATGACGTCCTCAAGGACATCCCATACTGCCGGCTCAAGCTTCTCTACCATTTTCTTGGCATTTTTGATGTTGTGGGAAGTTCCGTTGGCAACAAGCTCTTTCATAACGAAAGGTTTGAACAGCTCGATAGCCATCTCCTTCGGAAGACCGCACTGATAGATTTTCAGCTCTGGTCCTACGACGATTACAGAACGTCCGGAATAGTCAACTCGTTTACCGAGAAGGTTCTGACGGAAACGTCCGGATTTACCCTTCAGCATATCGGAAAGGGATTTCAGAGCTCTGTTTCCAGGGCCTGTTACAGGACGTCCGCGGCGTCCGTTATCGATCAGGGCATCTACAGCCTCCTGCAGCATACGCTTCTCGTTACGGACAATGATATCCGGAGCACCAAGCTCCAGAAGTCTTTTCAGACGGTTGTTTCTGTTGATGATCCTTCTGTAAAGATCATTCAGGTCAGATGTTGCAAAACGTCCTCCGTCCAGCTGTACCATAGGACGAAGATCCGGCGGGATAACCGGGATAACGGTCATGATCATCCACTCAGGACGGTTGCCGGACTCACGGAAGGACTCCACAACCTCAAGACGTTTGATGATCCTTGCACGTTTCTGGCCTGTTGCGTCCACAAGCTCTGCCTTCAGTTCTTCAGAATCTTTTTCAAGATCGATAGCCTGAAGGAGCTCCATGATGGACTCGGCACCCATACCTACACGGAATCCTTCTCCGTAAGACTCACGTGCTTCCTGGTACTCACGCTCGGTGAGTACCTGTTTGTACATAAGTCCGGAATCTGCAGGATCCAGAACGATATAGTTAGCAAAGTAAAGCACTTTCTCCAGTGTTCTCGGAGAAATATCAAGGATCAGACCCATACGGGACGGAATTCCTTTAAAGTACCAGATATGAGACACCGGAGCTGCAAGCTCGATGTGTCCCATACGCTCTCTACGAACGGCAGATTTGGTTACTTCAACACCGCATCTGTCGCAGACAACGCCTTTATAGCGAATTTTTTTGTACTTTCCACAGTGGCACTCCCAGTCCTTGCTCGGTCCAAAAATCCTTTCACAGAAAAGACCATCCTTCTCAGGCTTCAAGGTTCTGTAGTTGATCGTTTCAGGTTTTAAAACCTCACCGTGTGACCACTCTCTGATCTTCTCAGGGGACGCCAGTCCGATCTTGATGGCATCGAAAGTCATTGGCTGATATGTTTCATTGGCGTTGGTTGTTTCTGCCATGTATTCTTTCCCCTTTCTTATTCCTCATCATCAAAGGACTCTTCAAACTCGATCATATCATCTTCGTCTTCCATGTCCTCATCTTCTTCTACATTGACAAGCTCTTCTCCGCTGAACTCCTGCTTGGTGTAGCCGTGTTTACCGAAGGACTCCTCATCTCTGCGTCCTCTGGAATCGCCCTCGATGACATGACGAAGATCAGTATCTCCGTAATCAGAGGTTTCCATAATGTGTACCTCTGATCCGTCCTCGCTGAGCACACGTACATCCAGACCAAGAGACTGAAGCTCTTTAAGAAGTACCTTAAAGGACTCAGGAATACCTGGCTCAGGAATGTTGTCACCTTTGATGATCGCTTCATAGGTCTTAACACGTCCGATCACATCATCAGACTTCACTGTCAGGATCTCCTGCAGTGTGTAGGAAGCACCATATGCCTCCAGTGCCCAAACCTCCATCTCTCCGAAACGCTGTCCACCGAACTGAGCTTTACCACCCAGAGGCTGCTGTGTTACCAGGGAGTATGGACCCGTGGAACGTGCATGGATCTTATCATCTACCAGATGATGCAGCTTCAGGTAGTGCATGTGACCGATCGTTACAGGGCTGTCGAAGTACTCGCCTGTTCGTCCGTCACGAAGTCTTACCTTACCATCTCTGGAGATCGGAACGCCCTTCCAGAGTGCTCTGTGAGCTTTATTCTCATCGAGATACTGCATAACATCCGGTGCAAGGATGTCTTTATATTTCTCACGGAATTCCTCAAAGTCTTCCGTATTAACGTAATCGTTGGCAAGCTCCAGAGTATCCTGGATATCAACCTCGTTTGCGCCATCGAATACAGGTGTTGCAATATTGAAGCCAAGTGCTTTGGCAGCAAGGCTCAAGTGGATCTCCAGGACCTGTCCGATGTTCATTCGGGAAGGTACACCCAGAGGATTCAGCACGATATCAAGAGGACGTCCGTTTGGAAGGAATGGCATATCCTCAACCGGAAGTACACGGGAAACGACACCCTTGTTACCATGACGACCAGCCATCTTATCACCAACGGAGATCTTTCTCTTCTGTGCAATATAAATACGTACTGCCTGATTTACTCCAGGGCTCAGCTCATCGCCGTTCTCTCTTGTAAATACCTTGGCATCTACGATAATACCATACTCACCGTGCGGTACCTTAAGGGAAGTATCACGTACCTCTCTTGCCTTCTCACCGAAGATAGCACGAAGGAGACGCTCCTCAGCAGTAAGCTCAGTCTCTCCCTTAGGAGTAACCTTACCGACAAGGATATCACCGGCACGTACCTCAGCACCGATACGGATGATACCGCGCTCATCCAGATCCTTCAGAGCGTCATCGCCGACACCCGGAACGTCACGTGTGATCTCTTCCGGTCCCAGCTTGGTATCACGGGATTCTGCCTCATATTCCTCAATATGGACAGATGTATAAACATCATTCTGTACCAGTTTCTCACTAAGAAGAACAGCATCCTCGTAGTTATAACCCTCCCAGGTCATAAATCCGATCAGCGGGTTCTTACCAAGTGCAAGCTCACCATTGGATGTAGACGGGCCATCCGCGATAACCTGTCCTGCCTCAACATGCTCACCTTGGAACACGATCGGTCTCTGGTTGTAGCAGTTGCTCTGGTTGCTTCGCATGAATTTAGTCAGATGATAATCATCTTTTGTTCCGTCATCATTCTTGATAGAGATATCTGTAGATGTGGAACGAAGTACTGTACCTGCTTTTCTTGCAACAACGCATACACCGGAGTCAACAGCTGTCTTGGTCTCCATACCTGTACCAACAACCGGAGCCTCTGTTGTAAGAAGCGGAACGGCCTGACGCTGCATGTTGGATCCCATCAGCGCACGGTTCGCATCATCGTTCTGCAGGAACGGAATCAGGGCTGTAGCAACGGAGAATACCATTCGCGGAGATACATCCATGTAATCGAACATGTGCTGCTCGTACTCCTGTGTCTCCTCGCGGTAACGACCGGAAACGTTCTTATGAATGAAGTGTCCCTCTTCATCCAGCGGCTCATTCGCCTGTGCTACATGGTAATTATCTTCCTCATCCGCTGTCATGTATACAACCTCATCGGTTACACGCGGGTTGGAAGGATCTGTTTTGTCGATCTTTCTGTACGGAGCCTCTACGAAGCCGTACTGATTGATCCTTGCATAGGATGCAAGGGAGTTGATAAGACCGATGTTCGGTCCCTCAGGAGTCTCGATCGGGCACATTCTTCCATAGTGGGAATAATGTACGTCTCGAACCTCGAATCCGGCTCTGTCTCGTGACAGACCGCCAGGTCCCAGTGCGGAAAGTCTTCTCTTGTGAGTCAGCTCTCCAAGCGGGTTGTTCTGATCCATGAACTGTGACAGCTGGGATGATCCGAAGAACTCTTTTACTGCTGCAGTTACAGGTTTGATATTGATCAGGGACTGCGGAGAAATACTCTCTGTGTCCTGTGTTGTCATTCTCTCACGTACCACACGCTCAAGTCTGGAAAGACCGATGCGGTACTGATTCTGAAGCAACTCACCGACAGCACGGATACGACGGTTGCCCAGGTGGTCGATATCATCATCGTTACCAAGGCCATACTCCAGATGCATATTGTAGTTAATGGACGCAAGGATATCTTCCTTGGTGATGTGTTTCGGGATCAGGTCGTGGATATCACGTTTGATCGCATCACATCTGTCCTCAAATGTGTCATTTTCTTCCAGAATTTTTTCGAGCACTGGGTAGTATACTAATTCTGTAACACCCAGGGACTTCGGATCCTCAAGCTCCGGCAGATAGTGACGGATATCAACCATAAGGCTAGAAAGAACTTTGATCTCTCTCTCCTCACCCTGGATCCATACGTACGGAACTGCGGAATTCTGTAATGTATCAGCAAGCTCTTTTGTAACAAGTGTCTCAGCCTCAGCAAGGATCTCACCTGTTGTTGTATCTACAACATCCTGGGAAAGCTTGTGGCCTACGATACGTTTATTGAAATGAAGCTTCTTATTAAATTTATAACGTCCGACTTTGGCAAGGTCATATCTTCTCGGATCGAAGAACATTGCCATGATCAGGCTCTCTGCGCTCTCTACTGCAAGCGGCTCGCCCGGACGGATCTTCTTATACAGCTCAAGGAGACCTTCCTGATAGTTTGTGGAGGTATCCTTTGTAAAGCTGGCAAGGATCTTTGGCTCTTCACCAAACAGATCGATGATCTCAGCATTGGTTCCAATGCCCAGTGCACGGATCAGAACAGTGATCGGAACCTTTCTTGTTCTGTCTACACGTACATAAAATACATCATTTGAATCTGTCTCGTACTCCAGCCATGCACCTCTGTTCGGAATTACAGTACTGGAAAACAGTCTCTTACCAAGCTTATCATGAGCGATCGCGTAGTAGATTCCAGGGGAACGTACTAACTGGCTGACAATAACACGCTCAGCACCATTGATAACAAAGGTACCCGTAGCTGTCATCAGCGGTAAATCTCCCATGAAAATCTCGTGTTCGTTGATCTCTTCTGTTTCCTTATTGATCAGCCTTACTCGAACCTTCAAAGGTGCGGCATAAGTCACGTCACGTTCTTTACACTGCTCGATGGAATATTTTGCATCTTTTTCATCGTATGTGAAATCGATGAATTCCAGACTGAGCTTTCCGCCGTAATCTGCGATCGGAGAAATATCATCAAATACTTCTTTTAAACCTTCGTCAAGAAACCACTGGTAGGAATCTTTCTGAACTTCGATCAGGTTTGGCATTTCCAGGACTTCTTTTTGTCTCTGGTAGCTCATACGCATGCTTTTTCCAGTTTTTACAGAACGAATTCTGTTTTTTTCCATTGACGTTTCACCCCTGTTTTTTTATTATTTATTACAACATGATCCCGCCTGACCTTTAGGCAGGCATATCTAGCCATAATATAGCATCCTCCACTTTAACATAAGAAAAAAAGTGTGTCAAGCACTTTTTTTGATTTTTTTACATTTTTCAAAAAAAAGATTCTGTTCCTTCTATACATACGATGTATGGATATCCGGAACAGAATCTTTTTTATCACACATACTTACTTCACAATAGTATTTACTGTTACTGTATTTCCGTATTTATCTTTTGAGACAAGTTTCAGAGCAGTATTCTTTTTTTGCTTCTTTATTTTAATAACGTACTGTTTCTTTTTGTTTACGGATGATACACCCAGCTTTGTCTGTTTTCCGGAACGCCGCGCATAGGCAATAACTGTCTGGCTACCTGATGCAGTTCCGCTTATAGCTGTACTTCTTGATGTAACAGCTCTGCATGAAGGACGGTTGATGCCGGTCCATCCTTTGCAGCTTTTTACATATACCGCCTGAACCTTTCCGTTTTCACAAAATGTATTCTTTTTCATGACCGGTATTACAGATGCATATGCATAAACACCATTCCCCCTATTTTTCTCCGCACGGTTTCCTGATACTTCGGATACTTTTGATTTCCAGAGCAAAATACCACTTTTTGCATTTGATGTCACACGATTGCTTTTTACCCTGACTCCGCCGGCCACATACTCAATTTTCACGCCATGATTTTTGTTGGATAAACAGATATTACCAAGAACATTATTGTTCTTTCCTGCATTTACACGTATTCCCGAGCCGGCCACTGATTTAACAGTATTCTTCTGTGCAGTGGATGAAGTATTTACAGATTGCAGATAAATTCCATCTCCGCCTGCTCTGGAAACAGTATTCTGCTCTACAAGATTTCTCTGTTCTGATCCTGCTGCATAGACAGAACCGGAGAGATAAATTCCCGTATTTGCAGTTCCGGACACTGTATTCCTGCTGATAACGCTTCCTCTGGAATCCTGGGCATAAATCCCAAAATTGGAATATGAAGAAGTTTTTTTCATTGTTACCTGATTATCTGTTACGGTATCTGTGTCAGTAAGAGACATGCTGATTCCGTTTCCATATCCGCTGATCTGATTATCTTCTACAGTCACACCTTTCACCGGATATATCTTTTTAGGGAGCACAGCTCCATCTTTTTTCATATTATAGCCTGAAACTTTTATACCACTGCAGATCCATGCAATTCCACCAATACTGGTAGTTCTGGCAAGACTGATGTAGTTTCCTGCCACACGAAGATTCCTGTTTTTCAGCATGTCCGGCCCATCATCATAGCCTGGCGTCTGGTGTGTATTGCTGCTCACAGAAGAAATGTCCACTCCATTTCCCACATTTACCATGGTATTATTTTCTGCTGTAGAATCTTCATAATTCATAAACCTTATACAGCGTTTTTTTACATTATGGAAAGTATTATTCGTAACTGTGATCCTTTTATATGTTTTTCCGGACATCATACTGTGCGTTCCCAGCCCTGTAAAGACATCTTCGAACACATTTCCATCGATCACAAAATCTTCACAGGTCGTTCCATCATAAGGTCTGTACTGCGGAAAAACATTGCTCTCATCTGTACAGCAGTCGATCTGAATACATTCCTGTCCGCCTTCCACATAATTCTTATAATAGCCACTGAATGTACAGCCTGTGATCTTGGCATTTTTCACTCCGCCAAATTCCAGAAAATGAGATTTCAGATTATTAAGAAATGTAGCATTTTTAATCGTAACATTCGTAGCATGTCCAATGCAAAATCCCACAAATCCGCCTGGTGCATCCTTATTTTCCACACACTGATAATTGTAGTCCCAGGTTCCTCCATCGATCACAATGTTGCGATATCCATCATATCCGCCTTCTGAATCTTTGGTATTTCCAAGACGGAGGATCAGATGTTTGGTGGTAGACGTTTTTGTAATATTAGCGTCTCTTGCATATAAGTACATATTACTGTACATGCAAAGTGTACCTGTCAGTTCATAATTTCCCGGTGGAATTATGATCTTGCAGGGATTTTCATCTGTGGCCTGATCTTTCAGTTCAAGAAACAGTGTGTTCAAGGGTGCTGTGATATCCTGTCCTTCCTCAACTTCCAGAGTCACAGTCTGATAAGTTCCAAGTTCTCCATCTGAAGCATCTCCTGCGGAAAAATCCCCAGCAGCATTGGCATCATCTGTAAAATCAGTCTGTGCCTGACCTGCGCCTTCATCAGCTTTATTATTATCCGGCTCTGCGACGTTTTCTACATTACCGTTTTCCTGCTGAAGCTGAAGTTCTTCGGAACCGTTATCGCCGTTCTCCGTTCCTTCGGAAAAATCTGCCGGCAATTCTCCGCTGATACTGCCATCTGCTGTCTGAATATCCTCACCGCCAGCTTCCGTTGCTGCATTGTCAGAAATATTCTTATTTGTGTCAAAATCTCCATCTGTGCTTCCATCTGAAAATGCGTCTTCAGTTGAATTTTCCGATATTTCCTCATCCCCCGGTGCCTCTGATACATCCACTGCTTCTACAGCACCTGACTCTATTTTTGTCCAGGATGCCTGTGATGCAGGAACCACACTGCCATCGTTATCCAGCACAAGCGGATCCAGATCCTGTTCCGGCATATTTTCCTCTTCTTCAAGCTCCTCCTGCTGCTGCATTGCAGCTTCCTGAGCCCGAAGTTCATCCAGAGGATTTTTCACGTTTACAGTTATATTTTTTACATTTTTTCCGACAGACACTGTCTTGGCTGCCGTCGGAAAAGAAACTCCTGTGATTCCCAACGCAGCAGCAAGGATACAGGCCATTATTTTTCGTTTCATATTCCATCCACCCTTTCCTATCTCCTTTATTATCCTTTCTTTTTCTTCAAAAAGCAAGATTTACCCTGGATTTTTCACTAAAAAAGGCTGCTGTGCCGCCGGTAAACCGGCAGGCACAACAGCCTTTAAAACTTCTGATCTGATCGGATTATTTAAGTGTAACCTTAGCTCCCTCAGCCTCAAGTTTAGTTTTGATGTCCTCAGCCTCAGCTTTGGATGCACCCTCTTTAACAACCTTCGGAGCACCATCAACGATAGCTTTAGCCTCTTTAAGTCCAAGACCTGTAACCTCACGAACAACTTTGATAACTTTAACTTTGTTAGCGCCAACCTCTGTAAGCTCTACGTCAAACTCATCTTTCTCCTCAGCTGCCTCGCCTGCTGCACCTGCTGCTGCTACAACAACACCTGCTGCTGCGGAAACGCCGAACTCTTCCTCACAAGCTTTTACAAGGTCATTTAACTCTAATACAGATAATTCTTTGATTGCTGCAATAAATTCTTCTGTTGTTAATTTTGCCATTTTAATTTCCCTCCATTTATAAATTTTAATTAATAATCATGCGGTCGTTATGCCGCCAATTGCACGTTGCTGGGATTACTCAGCAGCTGCTGCGTCAGCTCCGCCGTTCTGCTCTGCGATCTGATTAAGCACACGAGCGAAGTTTGCGATCGGAGACTGCATGCTTCCAAGCAGTTTTCCAAGAAGTTCCTCTCTTGAAGGAATTGTGGACAGTGCCTGAATTCCGGCCTGATCATTGTAGTTACCTTCAACTACACCTGCGATCAGCTCCAGTGCCGGGAACTGTTTTGCATATTTAGCAAGGATTCTTGCCGGAGCAGTTGCGTCTGTCTCGGAGATAGCGATCGCATTTGTGCCATGTAAATGATCACTGAGGCTCTCAAATGCTGTACCCTCGAATGCACGACGCATCATGGTATTTTTATATACCTTGTACTGAACACCAGCTTCTCTTAACTCTTTACGAAGAATTGTATCCTGCTCAACTGTAAGACCGCTGTAGTTTACAAGTACAACAGACTGTGCGTCTTTAATGCTGTTAGAGATCTCTTCTACGATTGGTTGTTTCAGTTCTACTTTTGCCATGAA
>UMCB01010849.1_pt1 | contig 21119 bp, 23 predicted proteins | sample 1964151 | NCBI WGS metagenome assembly UMCB01 (sample SAMEA4835960, study PRJEB28245) | human gut metagenome | biome: gut microbiome; material: fecal sample | place: Denmark | collected 2008
ATACTAATAAAACTACATAAAACCATAGCAGAATAATAAAAAATTGTAATTACACAAGATAAAATATATCTATGCTCAAAAAATTTTCTTGACCGTGATATATACCGTGGTATATACTATTTATAGAAGAGGAGGTGCTTTACTATGATGACAGCAAAATTATTTGAAAATGGCAGAAGCCAGGCTGTAAGGCTTCCTAAAGAATGCCAGTTTGCTGGGGACGAAGTGGCTGTAAATAAGATTGGAGATATTGTTATCTTAATGCCACAGAATAATAAATGGTCTGGTTTTTTAAGCAGCTTTGATATGTTCTCGAATGACTTTATGGAAGCGGGAAGGGAACAGCCAAAAGAACAGAAGCGAGAATCTTTATGAAGTATATGCTGGATACAAATATCTGCATTTATACAATAAAAAATAAACCTCCAGAAGTAATTCGCAATTTTCTACAGCATAATCCGGATGATATGTGTATTTCCTCTATCACATATGGAGAGCTGATGCATGGTGTTGAAAAAAGCCAAGCAGTAGAAAAGAATCGAATTGCAATGTCACTTTTTCTATCCCCAATTACCATTCTGGATTTTGATAGCTATGCTGCAGAAGAATATGGAAAAATCCGGGCAGATCTGGAAAGAAAAGGAACTCCGATTGGACCATTGGATATGCTCATTGCAGGTCATGCAAAATCAGAAGAGCTTACGGTAGTGACTAATAATACAAGAGAGTTTTGTAGAGTTGAGGGATTAGCGGTAGAAGATTGGACTAAAGAATAAAATATGAAAAGCTGAAAGCTCTGCTTGGTGCAGGGCTTTTTGGTTACAGTCAACTTTGAATTTTCAAGATGAGCAAAGTTATTTTAAATGATATTTCCAAATTGTAGTAGATGGGAGAAAATTTTATGCAAGATGAAATCTTTATGAAAAAAGCAATCGAGCTGTCAAAACTGGCTGTAGAGCATCCCATGTCTGGAGGAACTGGAAGAAACACGACTTCCATACTTTGAGAAAAATGCGGACAAACGTGAAAACCGCTGGAGCCAGATTATTAGTGGAAGTGATCTGATTGATACCATCTAAAAAGCAGACAGCCCGATATTTTCGGGCTGTCTGTCATTGGATTAAGGAAAGATATGAGGCAGGAAATACAGTCATTTTTTGCAGCATATCTTTTTTTGTATCATTTTGTCTATATTTTAAAGAATCCTGTTCATGTACAGGGGTTCATCAGTTGGTTATACTAATAAAAAGCGGATGTGATAGTTTATGCAGAAGAAAATCCGGCCGAATACTGGAATTTTCTTCTGGCATTAGCGGCAAACTTTATAATAGTTTGCGTAGAAATTCATCACATATAAGATATAAGCTTTTAAATTTTTCATTTCGTTCACCTCTTTTCTTAACTTACAAGTGCATTATAGATCACCTGAAAGCGAATTACGTGCCAAATGAAAAGAAAAAACAGACAAAATTTGCAGAGGAGAGAAATTATGTTTCCGGTTTATGAAGAGAAAAAAGAAAATCTGCATTTACATTCCCGCATTGCCAGACATGAATCCCCTCATCTGCACAATTCAGTTGAATTCATCTATCTTACAGAAGGATGCTTGGAGCTTGGAATGGGCCAGGAACTCTTTCACATGGAGGAAGGTGATTTTGCAGTCCTTTTTCCGGAAGTGATCCATCACTGCCAGGTCTTTTCAGGAGAGAATAATAAGGCATGCTATCTGTGGGCGCAGCCCATACTTTGCGGACAATTTGCTTCTGTTATGCAGAAATACTGTCCGAAAAATCCTGTGATTAAAAAGCCGCAGGTCCACCGGGATATTGTAAATGCAATTCGGTGTCTGAAGCTCGATAAAAAGGAGCAAAATCCTAACCTTGTTGTTGAACAGGCTTATGTGCAGATCCTTTTGGCCAGAAGTATCCCGGCATTTAACTTACAGGAAAAGAGCAGTGTGGAGAGCAATGATATCATTTATCAGACTGTCTCCTATATTGCAAAACATTTTAAAGAAGAAATGTCCCTGGAAAAGATGGCAAGAGATATGGGAGTAAGTAAATTTACACTTTCGCGTGTCTTTTCCGGAACTTTTCATAGAAATTTTAACCAATATTTAAATGAACAGAGATTAAACTATGTCTGTGTTCATTTAGAGTGTACTGACAAAAGCATTACGGACATTTCCATGGATGCAGGATTTGAAAGTCAGCGGACTTTTAACCGGGTTTTCAGGGAACGCTGCAAAATGACACCAAGAGAATACCGGAATCTGTACAGAGAAAAGTTTGTTCTGCAAAATGAAATCATATAGAAAAGAGAGGATAAAAATATGCTGAGTGAGAGTATTGCAAAACTGGTACAGTATGGAGTCGAGACGGGACTGATACCAGAATGTGAGAAAAATTACACAACAAATCTTCTGCTGGATGTATTTTACGAGGATGATTACACTGCACCGGAACAGGAATTTCAGAACATTGAACTTGAGAAGGTTCTGGATGAACTGTTAAAAGAGGCAATTGATCGGGAATTGATTGAAGACAGTGTTGTCTATAAAGACCTGTTTGATACCAGACTGATGAATTGCCTCATGCCACGACCTGCAGAAGTACAGACAACGTTCTGGAAAAAATATGGGGAGAATCCAAAAGCAGCGACGGATTATTTTTATAAACTGAGTCAGGACAGCAATTATATTCGTCGTTACAGGGTAAAGAAAGACCAGAAATGGACAGTAGACAGTGAATATGGAAAACTTGATATTACCATCAACCTTTCAAAACCGGAAAAGGATCCAAAAGCAATCGCAGCAGCCAGAAATGTAAAATCCGGAAGCTACCCGAAATGTCTTCTTTGTCCGGAAAATGAAGGCTATGCCGGAAGAGTCAACCACCCGGCAAGACAGAATCACAGGATCATTCCGATTACGATCAATGACAGCCCATGGGGATTCCAGTACTCACCCTATGTATATTATAACGAGCACTGCATCGTGTTTAATTCCTGTCACACCCCCATGAAGATTGAACGGAACACATTTGTGAAGCTGTTTGATTTTGTAAAACTGTTTCCACATTATTTCCTGGGCTCCAATGCAGACCTTCCAATTGTAGGCGGTTCTATTTTAAGCCATGACCATTTCCAGGGAGGACATTATACCTTCGCAATGGCTAAGGCACCGATTGAAAAGCATGTGACCATTCCTGGATTTGAGGATGTGGAAGCGGGAATTGTAAAGTGGCCGTTATCAGTGCTCCGTATCCGTCATAAAAATCCAGAACGGTTGATTGACCTTGCAACACATGTGCTGCAGGCATGGAGAGGCTATACAGATGAAGCAGCCTTTGTATTTGCCAATACGGACGGAGAGCCACATAATACCATAACCCCAATTGCCCGTAAAGTGGGGGATGTATACGAGCTGGATCTGACACTTCGCAATAATATTACGACGAAAGAACATCCACTTGGTGTATATCATCCACATGCACAGTACCATCATATTAAAAAGGAAAATATCGGACTGATCGAGGTAATGGGGCTTGCAGTTCTTCCGGCCCGATTAAAAGAAGAGCTGGAGCTTTTAGAGGAATACATTTTATCTGGAAAAGATATTTCTTCAAATGAAAAAATAGCAAAGCATGAGGATTGGGTGAAAGAATTGCTGGAAAAATATCCGGATATTAATGCAGAGAACATTCATGCAATTCTTCAAAAAGAAGTAGGACTGGTGTTTGTACATGTGCTGGAAGATGCCGGAGTTTATAAATGCACACCAAAAGGAAGAGAAGATTTTATGCGTTTTGTGGACAGTTTATAGGACGTGTTTTGGCCGTGATTATAATGAATGCTGTAGTATGAAGTGAAAAAATACAGAACAAGAAAATATTTTATAATAGCAGTTGCAGCCGGTATCTCATGATATATAAAATGAGAATATCGGCTGCTTTTCATTTGATATCACGAAGATTTTATATTTTCAAATATATGTAATCAGTTGGCAACCGGTTTCCTAAAAAGATTAAAAATTCCTGTCTGCTCAATCAATCTTGTGATGGTAAAGAAGATAAAGGAATCAATTGGCCACATGATCAGGTTCTTTACAGTACGCATTGGAAGGATTGCAAGGAATCCTTTTCCGTAGAGCATGTCCAGCCATAAGGTATTTAACAGAACATTTACAATCAGAACGACAACCAGTTTTGCAATCAGCACGCGACGGAAAGTGAGCTTATGTTTGTAGTAAAAACATCCATAAATAAATGCCGCGAGCATTGCGTTAAAGGTGAACCCAAAGAAAAATGGACCATCAGGGCGGATAAAGAATTTCACAATATCCAGCACACCGGCAAACAGACATCCGGTAATGGGTCCAAACAGATAATCAGCAATCTGGTTTGGGATACCGGAAAATCCAATTTTTACATAGGGACCGATATTGATAGAAGCAACTGAATTTAAAATCAGTGCCAGGGCAGCAAGCATTGCACAGACTGCCAGTGTAGAAGTGGTTTTCAGCTCTTTGGCTGAGGTGAGAAACATGTTCTTTGTTTTCTCCATAAAAAAATTACCTCCTTTTCTTTTTTCGCTCACAATAGGAGATAATTTATGGATTCATATTTATCTTCTGTTGCAGCGAGAAGCAATCCACGAACCGCAAGATTTCTCTTTTCGTCCTCCGGCAACTCTCCATCCGGAAGGCACTTTACGCTCATGAATTTACTCTGCATTACTTTACATGGAGCAGTATATAGCAGATTATTGGAAAAAGCAAGAAAAAAATATATAAAAATATAAGTTTTTGCAATTAAGAAAACAGACAAGAAATCGTGGCATTTTCTCCATATTTTCTAAAACTTTGTCCATATGTTTTTACAAAAATCAGACTATAATAAAAGAAAAAAACGTTCAGGAGGAATCATTATGGCAGTTTTAGTTACAGGTGGTGCTGGTTATATTGGAAGCCACACGGTAGTGGAGCTTCAGAATGCAGGATATGATGTTGTGGTACTGGACAATTTAAGCAATGCAAGTGAAAAAGCACCGGAAAGGGCTATAGTGTTCTTGATATTGTAAAGAATTTTGAAGCTGCAACTGGTGTAAAAATTCCATATGTGATCAAACCTCGCCGAGCCGGAGATATTGCAACTTGTTATTGTGATGCATCTAAGGCAGAAAAAGAGCTTGGCTGGAAAGCAGAAAACGGTATCCGTGAGATGTGTGAAGATTCCTGGAGATGGCAGTCTAATAATCCGCAGGGATATGAAAAATAGGATGTATATTTAAAATAAGAGAGCTGTAAGATGCAGCCCTCTTATTTTTTTAAATAATTGACCTTATGTTATAAATGAACGCATTTTTTATCCTGAAATGTTCTATTTTTTAAAATTCTACAATTTTGTGCATGTTTTGTTAAATGTTGTTTATGTAATTTTGGGAAAGATAAAGATATAATTATATTCGGATTAAGGAAGTACGAAAATAAACCTGAAAAAACAGGAGAAAGAGAAGGAAAACATGGAAGAAAAAAGATATTTGAAATGGTACAACAAAGTCGGATACGGTTCCGGAGATGTGGCTGGAAATGTGGTATATGCATTCCTTTCCACCTTCGTAATGCTCTATCTGACCAATACTGTTGGATTGAACCCGGGTATTGTAGGAACATTGATTGCAGTATCAAAACTGTTTGATGGAGTGACCGATATTTTCTTCGGCTCTATGATTGATAAGACAAAAACAAAAATGGGAAAAGCAAAACCCTGGATGCTGTATGGTTATATCGGCTGTGCAGTTACTTTGATCGGTGTATTTGCAATTCCGGAAAGTCTTGGACAGACAGCGCAGTATGCATGGTTCTTTATTGCATATTCCCTGTTAAATGCAGTGTTCTATACAGCAAATAACATTGCATATTCAGCTCTTACAGCTCTGATTACCAAAAACAGCAAAGAACGTGTAGAAATGGGATCTTACCGTTTTATCTTTGCATTTTCTACCAGTCTTTTGATCCAGTCTGTTACTATCAAGTTTGTTGAGATTATGGGAGGGGGAGCTGCTGGATGGAGAATTGTAGCAATCATTTATGCCATCATTGGACTTATTATAAATACAGTTTCTGCATTATCTGTAAAAGAGCTTCCAGAAGAAGTCTTAAACGAAGATGCATCAAGCGCAGTAGATGAAAAATACAGCCTTATTGAAGCTGCAAAACTGTTATTTTCCAACAGATTTTATATTATGATCTGCGTAACCTACATTCTGCAGCAGATTTATTCCGCAATGCTCAGTATGGGTATTTATTACATGATGTATGTATTGAAAAACGAGGATCTGTTCCCGGTATTTTCCTGGGCAATCAATATCCCGTTAATCATTGCACTGGTTATTACACCATCTTTAGTAGCAAAATGGAAAGGGTTATATAAGCTGAATCTGGTTGGATATACCATTGGAACCATTGGACGTACCCTTGTAGTAGTTGCTGCTTATATGGGAAGCGTACCGCTTATGATTGCCTTTACAGCCGTTGCTGCATTTGGTATGGGACCATGGCAGGGTGATATGAATGCGGTGATTGCTAACTGTTCAGAGTATACTTATCTGACAAAGCATAAACGTGTAGACGGAACCATGTATTCCTGTACTTCCCTTGGTGTGAAACTTGGAGGAGGACTTGGAACTGCGATTACAGGCTGGCTTCTGGAATTCAGCCACTTTAACAGTTCACTTGCTGTACAGCCGGATTCCTGCCTTAGCATGCTTCATACTATGTATCTGTGGCTTCCAGTTGTGATTTGTGTAATCATTACTTTTATTATGTCACAGATGAATGTAGAAAAGGCAAATGAAGAATTAAAGAACAGTAAAATGCCGGAAACAAAATAAGCATTAAGATAACGAAATATAGCAATGGGATGTAACAATAAAAATGTCTAGAGGATGATTATGAACTATAGCAACTTAAAAGGAGACAAAAGATTAATTGAAGCAGTACCGACCGCAAGACAGATTGCATATGAAAGCATGGAATTTTTCTGTTTCATTCATTTTACAGTAAATACCTTTACCGGAAGAGAATGGGGCGATGGAACAGAGCCGGAATCTATTTTTAATCCGACAGAGCTGGATGCAAAACAGTGGGCGAAAACAGCCGCAGAGGGCGGTATGAAGGGACTGATCCTCACCTGCAAACATCACGACGGATTCTGCCTGTGGCCATCAAAATACACCAAACACAGTATCAAAAACTCTCCATATAAAAATGGAAAGGGTGATATTGTAAGAGAAACAATGGAGGCTTGCAGAGAATATGGCCTGAAGTTTGGTGTTTATCTTTCTCCATGGGACAGAAACAATGAATCCTATGGAAAGGGAAAAGAGTATGATGACTATTATGTGAATCAGCTTACAGAGCTTCTGACAGAGTATGGTGATATTTTTGTAGTATGGTTGGACGGTGCCTGTGGGGAAGGCGCAAACGGAAAGGTACAGAAATATGACTGGCAAAGATACTACCAGGTAGTTCGCAAACTGCAGCCAAATGCCGTAATCTCTATTTCTGGTCCCGACATCCGCTGGTGTGGAAATGAAGCTGGTGAGGTACGCCCAAGTGAATGGAGCGTGGTAGCAGCAGATATGAAAGATCCGGCTCTGACCGCAGAGTTAAGTCAGCAGGAGGATAATGAAGAGTTCCGTGAAAGACCATTGGATGAAACACAGTCTGATCTGGGAAGCAGGGAACGTCTTGCGAAGGAAGAACGACTTGCCTGGTATCCGGCTGAGACAGATGTCTCCATCAGACCGGGCTGGTTCTATCACGAAGAAGAGGATGATAAGGTACGTTCTTTTGAGAATCTGAAGGATATTTACTTAAAATCAGTTGGTGGAAATACTACACTTCTGTTAAACATCCCTCCGATGAAAAACGGGAAGATCCATCCAACGGATATTCAGAACCTGAAGCAGTTAGGCGACTTTATCAAAGAAAGCTTTTCCAATAATTTAGTGGAAGAAGCTGGTATTACAACCATTCCACCACTTGACTGTCGGGAGATGTCCCCAGAAGTTCTTAGAACCGATGATTATGAGACTTATTTCCTGAATGAGGCTGGAACCAATAAACTGGTTATCAAGATCAAATGGATTGAAAGAAAAGAACTACATTATCTTGTTCTGAAAGAAGCAATTCCGCTTAGCCAGAGAGTTGAGGCATTTAATGTCTGCTATGAAGAAAACGGCAGCATGAAAAAATGCTATGAAGGAACAACTATCGGATATAAGAGAATCGTCGATTTGAAGGGAATCCATACAGATAGTCTGGCAATCGTAATTGAAGATTCCAGAGTTGCACCTGCGATGGCATTTGTGGGAGTATATTAAAATAGAAGAATAAGAAGTACATATGACTAGTGTGCCGACAAGTTGATTCTTGTAACAATCTTGCAGGATAAATTTTTTATTTCAAGGCGGAGGAAGGAGGCGTAGCGGTGGCTACGGCGACCGACGACAACGCAGAAATAAGAAATTTAGACGCAAGATTGTTCTAGAAATCAACTTGTTGGCACACTAGGGGAGAGCGTATGTAGAATATTAGTAATAAAAATAAATCAATTAAAAGCCCAGGCAGTTTTTAAACCTGGGCTTTCATATACAGATCATTTTTTTTCTTGTTCAGTCATCTGATTCTCTTCATTTTGCCGCAGTTGTTTCCGAAACTGTGACGGCGAAGCGCCAAACTGTTTCCGGAAAAAGCGACTGAAATATAATGGATTTTCATATCCAACCAGATTGGAAATTTCTGTAACATTGTAGTTTGTGGTTTCCAACAGAGATTTCGCATTTGAAAGACGCAGGTTCTGTATGTACTGGGCGGGTGTTGTATTCGTATATTGTTTGAAGTTCTGGATAAACCAGCTAACACTAATATTTTTCGAAGCTGCATATTTTTCAATATTAATCTGTTTATTGTAATGCATTCGGAAATAATCAACTGCCTGCGCCATGTCATCCATGATCATCGGATTCTTCTTGTGAGGTTTTACAAGAATCTGGCGGTGAAGAAGGATTAAAAGCTGCATAAAGTAATACACAAGAAGCTCTTCATAGTCTTCTTTCCGCAGCTGCAGTTCTTCAATCATGTTCATGTACAGATGCTTGTATTCCATGGAGACTCCGGAATAAATCACATGAACGCCATCTGCAATGCCGTATTTGCGGAGGATATTTTTGACGTTATTCCCAGTAAAATGAACCCAGTACACTTCCGGGTGGTCGGCACCGTAATAGTAGTAGCGCTGTTCTTCTTTTGGACGGTACAAAACCATGTTTCCAGCAGAAACAATTTCCTCTTTTCCATCAAAATAGAAATGTGCTTTTCCAGAAGCAACGTAAAGAAGCTGGTAATCAAGCCGACCTCGCGGCCGGTGCGTTGGCAGCTTCTTTATTGTGTACAGACGGTAAGTACCGCAGCTCCCTATAAAAATAGGATGTTTTTTATCTTTAAAATCCAAGCGTGTCTGGTGCCAGTAAGCGGAGTTTGTGTACAATATAAATTACCTCCTTGTAAATATGCACAATTTTTATCAGAACAGTTTGTACATATTTCATAATTAATAAAAAAGTGTATATTTTTGTGTCTTTACTTGTTAAATTATATCATTTTGTGCATGTTTTGTCGAACAGAGTTTATGTGATTTTTTTAAAAAACAGGTATAATCATATCAGATGTTAAAACAGAAAAATATATAATATTGGAGGAGCAAATATGATCGTACCAAAACACTACGAAAATCTGAATGTGTTACATGAAAACACCATGCCCCATCGAGCATACTACATGCCTGCATCAAAGGATATGGGATCTCTTGTACATGACAGAGAGAAATCTGACCGTATGGAGCTTTTAAATGGAAACTGGAAATTCCAGTTCTATAAGAGCATTTATGATCTTCAGGAAAAATTTTACGAAGCAGGTTATGACACTAAGGGCTTCGACGAAATTCCAGTTCCGGGAATCTGGCAGAACTATGGCTATGACAGCCATCAGTATACCAATGTCCGTTACCCAATTCCGCTTGATCCGCCATATGTACCACAGGAGAATCCTTGCGGAGCGTACGTACACCAGTTTGAATATAAAAAAGATTCCAAAGCACCAAAAGCATACTTGAATTTTGAGGGTGTAGATTCCTGCTTCTATGTATGGATCAATGGTGTCTATGTAGGCTACAGCCAGGTGGCTCATGCAACCAGTGAATTTGACGTGACCGATCATCTGAAAGAAGGAACAAACACTTTAGCGGTACTTGTCCTGAAATGGTGTGATGGAACTTATTTAGAAGACCAGGACAAATTCCGTATGACAGGAATTTTCCGTGATGTATATCTGTTAAAGCGACCAGAAAGTGTACTGTATGATTATTTTACCACTACATCTATAGGGGAAAATGGTGCGGAAATTGAAATTCGTGCGAATTTTCTTGGGGAGAGCAATACAGCAGAAAATACTAAAATTGTAATCCGGAATCATGAGGGAAATACGGTGGCTACAGGTACATTTAAGAAATGTGACGATGAAAATTTTGCTTACAAAGCGGTATTAGATATCACAAACCCTGTACTCTGGAATCCGGAACAGCCATATCTGTATCAGGTGCTTTTCCTTTCCGAGAATGAGGTGATCACAGACCGTATCGGTATCCGTGAAATCCACTGTGAGGGAAGCGTAATCTATATTAATGATGTAAAAGCAAAATTTAAAGGTGTAAACCGTCATGACTCCGATCCGATAACTGGTTCCGCAGTAAATATGGAGCAGATAAAAAAAGATCTGATCATGATGAAACAGCACAACTTTAATGCAGTCCGAAGCAGCCATTACCCGAATTCTCCTTATTTCTATCAGCTTTGTGATGAGTATGGCTTATTTGTGATCGCAGAAGCTGATAATGAGAGCCATGGAACCCAGACACAGTACTTGAAAAATTCAGAGTGGGAAAATGTTGTTGAGCAGTGGAATAAAAGAATTGCAAATAACCCGGATTTCATTCCTGCAACCATGGATCGTACCAGACTTTGTGTGGAAAGAGAAAAAAACCGCCCATGTATTGTAATGTGGTCTATGGGTAATGAATGTGGATATGGATGTACCTTTGAGGAATCCTTAAAATGGACCAAAGAATTTGACCCAACCCGTCTTACGACTTATGAGAGTGCATTCTATCAGAGTACAGACCGTGAGTATGACTATTCCAATATTGATGTAGTTGGAAGAATGTACCCAGCTTTTTCTGAGATTGATGAATACATGGAAAAGGATCCGGATAAACCTCTTCTTCTGGTAGAATATTGCCACGCCATGGGAAATGGACCTGGAGACCTGGAGGATTATTTTGAACTGATCCAGAAATACGACAGTCTTTGTGGAGGTTTCGTATGGGAGTGGTGTGATCATGCTATTTACAAAGGCCAGGCTGAAAATGGCAAGGGAATCTATTATTATGGAGGAGACCATGGCGAAGAAATTCACGATGGAAACTTCTGTATGGATGGACTGGTTTATCCTGACAGAACACCACATACTGGGTTAAAAGAATACAAAAATATATATAGACCGGCAAGGGTTCTTCACTATGATCAGGAAACTGGAGATATGGTTCTTCATAACTATATGAATTATGTTGATCTTAAAGATTATATTTATCTTATATATGAGGTGAGCGTTGACGGAGAAGTTGATTGTGTAGGACAGATTGAATTAGATGAAAGCATACCGGCTCATGAAGAAAAAACAATCAAACTTCCTGTTTCAATACCGGATAGTGGTAAATGTTACCTAAAAGTATCTTATTGTTTGAAAAATAATACTCAAATTTTACATTCGGATGAATCTCTCGGATTTGATGAAATCCTTTTAAAGAACATAGATGGAAGAAATCAGAAAGCCATTGAACTTCTTGCTGAAATGGTTACTGATAATAGCTTTACTGTGGAAGAGTGTGACAGATACTTTACAATTCATCTAGGAAAGGAAAATACTTATCGCTTCAATCGACTGACAGGATTATTTGAAAGCATTACTGTAAAGGGAAAAGAACTTCTGACTCGTCCTATGGAATTAAATATCTGGAGAGCACCAACTGACAACGACCGCAAAATCAAATTAGAATGGATGAATGCTCATTATGACCAGAGCTATGCAAGAGCATATGAAACTTCCTACATTACCAAAAATGGAAAACTACACATCTTAGGAACGTTAAGTGTTTCTGCACCTACCGTACAAAAAATTCTTGATGTGAAGTCAGAATGGATTATTACTTCGGATGGCGCAATCCAGGTAAAAATGGATATAAAGAGGGATTTGGAATTTCCAATGCTTCCGAGATTTGGAATCCGTTTATTCCTTAGCAGAGATTTTGACAACGTAGAATATTACGGAATAGGACCTGAGGAAAGTTACGTAGATAAGAGAAGAGCCGACAGTCATGGAAAATATGATGCTAATGTACTTGAAATGCATGAAGATTACCTGCGTCCACAGGAAAATGGAAGTCATACCGACTGTGACTACCTTATCTTAAAAGGAAAGGAAAATACTTTTGCAGCAGCAGGAGAAAGGACATTTTCCTTTAACGTATCACCATATACTCAAGAGGAACTGACAGCAAAAAGACACAGCTATGAATTACAGCCTTGTGGAAGTACGGTCGTGTGCCTGGATTATGTCCAAAACGGAATTGGTTCTAACAGTTGCGGGCCTGAGTTGTCAGAACGGTATCGTCTTGATGCAGAACAGTTCAATTTTGAAATTAAAATGATAATTAAATAATACAGAATAAAGAAGCTGCCAGCTTAAACGGAGCAGGCTATGGCAGCCATTTCCCAGAAGGGAATCCGAATGGCTATTACTGTACTTGCTTCTCTTCCAATCTTCGCGCTATATCCATTCATGCAGAAGTATTTCTCAAAAGGAATTATGGTGGGTGCTGTAAAAATTTATCCATACAAAATTCTGTAACAACAGAGTATGAATTGGAGTGCAAATTCCGGCTCATCTGAGCACGATATCCGTAAGCGCTTAGATCTTGGGTAGCTTTACTGTCTACGTTTTTAAACTCATAATGATAGTAAATAGATTTTTACTACACTCCGCTTGATGAAATAAACGTAAATAGAAAAAAACCTTCGTGGTTTGTTTTGGACTGAAAAGATAAGTTTTTTTATAAAAATCAATCAAGTTATAAAATAAATGATATTTTAGTTTATATTTCGGGCAGGTTACATGACCTGCCCTTTTTGTGTGGATCTCGTTAATTGAGAGGGTGATGTTTGTTGGTATATTTGAGAATGTTATTCGCTTTTTTTATCTGGATTTATAATTCCGTCAAGTTGTTTTACCAAATCGTTCAGTTCTTCATACTTTGAAGCATATTTATTTTCCAGATTTGCCAGGTTCATTATAAGTCTAAAAGGATCCACGTTAATAAAAGCATCTGGATTATTATTACGAAATGTTTTTTCGTTGATAAAGCGATACCAGTTTGCGTCATCAGCATTGTCAATAAGTAAAATTCCATTTCTTGTTTTTGGCATAAGTTCTGCTATTACTTGCGGAGCAGTATTATTAAGGGGGGCTTTTTCTCCTATTGTGTCTTTACATTCTAATCCAAGTTTAAAAGCACAAATATCTTTGCCGCGGGCACCTTCGTTTGTGTCTACCATTAAAGCTGATCCTCCAGTGTAGGATGACTGGTTAGATTTTGATACAATGTCAATGTTCCAATACATTGTTGAATAGCAGGCATCAGCTTCTTCTGTATGAAAGTTGATTTGAATACAATTAGAAGAATAGCGGATATCTTCATGTTCAGCCATATAAAAGTGTATAGATGCTGTGCTTTTATCAGCCTGATATCGTTTTACGTTGTCTTTGAAATAAGTCTTTAGAGTTTTAATGTTATCGAATTTACCATTACCAAAAGGAGCTTCTACATCATCAAAGTTAGATATGCCACGCAGCATAGCTGCACTATATTCTCCATTTTCGTAAAAGAACCAAAAGTATGCCATATATGCTTTATAAGAAGAATTGCGAAGCATATAATATCCACGATATGCTTTATTTGTAAACAGTTTGAGATTTGTAGCCTTAACTTTATCTTCTTTCTTTTTGAATTCTCTCTCAGGGAATTTTTCCTTAAATTCAGCAGTTTCTAATAATAAGTTTTCTGGTTCTATTTTCTTTTTGGATTTTCCGACATAATAATTTGAAAATGCAGAGGCAATCATACGAACTGTATCATAAGAGATATAAGTTCCTCGTCTGGCATTATTCAATGTACTAAGGGAAACATCTAATCCTGGAATAGTTTTGTTTTTTTCGTATGATTTCGCAGGAATGCGACCATTCGGAAATACACATTCGATAAGATATGCGAGATTAGAACTGCAATTCCCGGTTTCTTTTTGTGATAAAGGTTCTGAATTTTTAGCCATTTCAATTCCTCCTTAAAATATTAAAATATGTTAATTAACAATGATTAATAATTATAAATGCGTAATTATTGATAAAATAACGTCCTTGTATATAGTAATATAAGTTAAAATAGAGTAAAAGTCAAGAGTGATATGTATATTTCTAAGGAGGAATTGAGAATGGAGAATGTAAAATGGACAACCGCATTTCAGAAAGTATTTCATAGAATTGAGCAGATCAATCATACAACTTATAATTATTCATCCTTCAGCAGGGATATCATGGGTGGGGTAGTTAACCGCAATACAATTGGAAACTGGATGAAAGGAAGCACCCTGCCAGGACATAGGAAAGATGTCATTAAGCTTGGCATTATTGCAGGCTATAATGAAACAGAAATGAATGAGCTGCTTACAGCAGCGGATAAAAACCTACTTTATATTCGAGACTCTGACAAAGAAATTGTCTCTATATTCAGAGATGCCTTTTATATTTATCTTACCAAACAGGATAACGATTCCTGCCGGAAAGCACTTGCAGTTATTGAAATGCTGCGTGATGAGGTAAAGGAGGCTAAAAATTTAGGACTTTTATTCCCATCTGATTGCATCAATGAAGAATATATTGTTCCTTTTTATGAAGATAAAGAAATGCTTATACAGACATGTCGAGATTTTTACGAAAACATGTATGTACAGTTCCATGCTAAATATAATTTGACAAAAGGAGTGTCAAAAATAGAAGAAGGAAAACGAAAAGTGTCAGTTGAAGCACTGGCTGGAAAATGGAAAGAAGTTTTAAGTGTAATGTTATATACAGCTTTTCATGTACATAGCGGAAAACATATTGAAAATATGCATATTCCCCAACGCCGTGAGATTATTACACTGGGCCTGATTCTTTCCTATAAAAACAGGATATTGATGATGCACTGGAAGATATGCATTACCCCAGTCTGTCATCTACGGAAGATAAGGTGGAATCCATTATTATCTATGTATTGGAAGCAGACATAGAAAGAAAGGTAAGCAAGGATGCAGTGACCTCAGCAAAAAACTCTTTGAGATTATATAGTAAACTGAAAAAGGAATTAGAGAAACTGGACATGAATCCAAAGGAATATGAATGGTTGACCAATATGTATCCAGAAAAGCCACTTGTTGAATTTATACTGCAGAATGGCCCAAAACAACTTATGAAAGTCTAAGAGGTGTGAAAATGAAAAAGAACATTATTGTTATCAGTGGCCCATCAGGAGTGGGAAAGAGTACAGTTATAAAGGAGCTTATGAAACGTTCTTTTGTGATAGAGCAGTCCATGTCAGATACTACCAGAAGTCCTCGTGGAAACGGGGATTTCTACAGATTTATCAGCAGGAAACAATTTTTCAATAATCTGAAAAACGGTCTGTATGTCGAATATAACTGTTATAGTGATAACTACTATGGCATTAACAGGGAAGTTTTAAGGTCCATTCTGCAGAAAGGACATATTGCTCTGATAGACTGCAATACGGCGGGACTTCTTCATCTGCTGGCAGATAAAGAGTTTCAGAAACAGATTATTTCTTTTTATCTTACGGCTAAGCCGGAAGTGATTTATGCCAGACTGCAAAACCGAAACTCAGAAACACCAGAGTCTCTTTTGGCAAGGATGGAAGAAGGCATTTCAGACCTGGCAGTCGCAGGAAAAGGAATTTATGATTTTATATTTTTGAATGATCGGGGAGATACCGCTGAGAAAATTCTTCAGGTATGTTCCGGAAACCTGCACATTAAATCCGATCTGAGTCCCCTGGAGCTATCAGATTTCAGCATAAGACAAAAAGAATTCTGCGACAAACTGAAAAAAGAGTAATATATACTGGGGAGGAGTACGCAAAGTACTCCTTTTTTTGTTCCTTTTTTCGTAAAGTACATATTATTGGTGACAATATTTTTATGATGAAGGGAGAATAAAATATGGCAAGCAAAGAACTAAAATTTGTAAGAAAGAATCTTAATCCAATCATAAGTCACTGCCATGATGACTGGAATACATTACATACCCTGACAATTATCAGGAATTATGATCCACAACTACTGGTTCATTGTATTAACACAGAAAAATATGTCAGACAGATACTGGAGCATCTTGGAAAAACGGATGAAGAACTATGTACGGCGGCACTGCTGCATGATATAGGGAAGATCTATTTATCAAACAGCATACTTTTTAAACCAGGAAAACTGGATTCAGTTGAAAGAACAGCTGTAAATATGCACAGTTATTATGGGTATACATATTTGAAGAACAAAGGCTTTTCCGAACGTATCTGTGAATATGTGTTATATCATCATGGGAAAAAAAATGAGTGGAAAGATCTGGTACCAGCACAGTCTGTGGAACTTGAATATAATACGGATATCCTCCGCGCGGCCGATATTTACGATGCTATGACATCTGACCGTCCGTATAGAAAGGCCACCAGCCGGAATATTGCTTTTTCTGTATTGGAAAAGGAAAATATCGAAGAAAATTTCATATCAAGCCTTACATGTGAGACAGCATAGGAGGAACGGTAGTTATGGTAACAGTATATGGAACATATGTGACCAATCTTTTTTTTAACCCTGAAAAGGGTCAGTCTACATTTCTGCTGAAACCAGCACCTGAATCCTGTAAGGAATATATCTGTCATCTATTCCGGCAGATATAAAGGAATTGCTTCTACAGGTCTTTTTGTTATGCGGATTGGAAAACAGTATTACTGACATTGCATCCAGCATTGTTACCGGAACATTGGAAAACTGTTCTCATACGGGGGATTTTGATGAGATATCAAAATATGTAACCAATATGATTACAGAACTGAGAACCGGTGACTTTGGAAAACTCTTTGGCGACGGATGCAGTTCCATTATATCCGAAGCATCGAATATCCTGACAAGCCATCTGGATGGGCTGTCCGATACAGAAAAAGAAAAAATCATTGGATTTGAAGCTGGAAAAGGATTTTTTTCTTATGATATAAATGAAGATGGTTCTATTGAGAAGGATTCCATAAAAGCCATATCTGTAATGGAATTTCATGAAGATGGATCCATAACTGATAAATTTGGAATCACATTTACAGGCGAAGTGACAGGACATATTAAGGAAGAAGATTCTGGTGATGCCGCCCATGGAAAGGATATAAAAAAGATAAAAGACACGGATGACTATAAAGACAATGTTAATAAGATTTTCAAAGAGTGGCCGGCAGACAAGGAGAAATGGACAAAAGGTCAGAAAGAACTGTATGAAAAAACAAAGCAGGAAATGGAAAATGATCCTGCCGTGAAAAAAGCACTGGATGATATCGTGGATAAGGGCATTATCAGTAAGGACAAAACCTATGAAGAGATCAAGAAAGGCCTGGATGATTACATCGCTGGTTTTACTACGATTGATGAAAAGGTTTGCTTGTATTTTTTGCGGCGTTTATTGTCGGCTTTATACTTGCCATGAGTACTGCTGGTTTGAATAAGGAGAAAAAAAAGAAAGGATTCAGGAATGGAATCCTTTACGGCAAGACAAAAAAGATTGATAAAAAAATTTATGAAGACTACTGTAAAATATTATTGGACAGCAGGGCTTTCCCAAAAGCTAAAATGCAGAAACTACTTTTTATCATAACTCCGGAGAATACCCCTGCCTCTAAGCCTTAGCACAGGCGATGGGTAGGTTTGCGTCATCCAGCTATCCGCATTGTACCTATTTGTTACAGATACCTCACTGCTGCAGGCAGACTAGCAGAGGTATAAATCCGTTTCCATGCAATGCCTTTTCCAGGTGCTGTCAATAGCAGTTTTCCTTTCTTATTTTGTGCCTGTGGGGAAATTTCATAATTAATTTTTACTATTGTAGATGGTGGTCGTCTCATATTCCGGTCACTTCCTGTTGAATACCTATTATTAATTTCCTTGCAGCCATCAGGCTGCTTTTTTCTTTTTATTCGTTTTGTTAAAACTGTTTCTTGTAAGTAATATTTATCATTAATTAACACTTTTTAGTTATAAATGATTCTTAATTATCCCATTTTACATAATTGTGTTAATAGACCGGAAGTATTATTCTATGGGTATAAAAATGAAAGGGGAAATTAACTATGAGAACCAAACAGTTATTGAACGAACGAATTGATTTTCACCTTCACAGTTTACAAAGTGATGGTGAGAACAGTGTGAAAGAAATCGTAGACCTGGCCCTAAACAGAGAACACCTCCGCGCAATTGCATTGACCGACCATAATTACTTTGCCGTATCAAGCAAATATATCGTCGGAACAAACGGAAATTTCCTGGAAGTGCTTCCGGGCTGTGAGTTTTCCACAACCTTCACATTTCCTTCCGGCAAGAAAGAAGAAATCCATGTAATCGGTATTTTTCCCAAAGGTGTAAATTCAGAAGCTTTTGCTGATCTGTTCGCCCCAATTGATGAAGGAAAACAAAAGTATATAAAAGCAATCCTGGAAAGCCTTCACAACCTTGGAGTTGACCTGAGTATGAAGGAAGTGATGGAAGAAAAACGTTCCACTGGATATATTGGACGCTTCCATATTGCCAAGTTAATGGTGAAACTAGGCTATGGAAAGACTGTTGAAGAGATCATGGATCGTTACATTGGTAACTACAGCCCATATTACATACCGGCAACCAGCTACATTCCTTACACCTCCCTTGAAGCAGTAGTTGAAAGGATCCAGGCACAGTCAGGGTTCCCCATTCTGGCTCATCCATATTCTTACCATGCGTTGACTGAAAAGGAAACTATTACTTTGATTAGCAGTTTTAAAGAAACAGCAGGCGATACTGGAGGACTCGAAGTGTATTACCTGGAATATACAAAAGAGCAACAGGAGAGCTTACGCAAACTTGCAAAAGAATATGACCTGGTACCAAGCGTGGCTTCTGACAGACACCGTAAAGAACAGCCGTTTTCTTCTTATGGAGGATATTCTTTTTACAAGGAAATGCTGGTACGATTGGAAAACAGAAAACAGGAGGGGAAATAAGTCAATGGATTTTTGGAAAAATGTATCAATTAAAAAGAAACTACTCTTTATGATTGTATTTCTCATCTGCTTATTCTTCATTTACCAGTCCGATAACGCACAACAGAGAAGTTTTGCTATAGTCCAGGACGCCTACACACAAATGGAAAACGGGGACTATAAGACTGCAGAAAAAGAATTTACGCAGTATTTAAACAGCCATTCTTCCGGGGTATACTGGAAGATTCATGCTTTTGTGAATCAGAATGATGAATCTTCCTATGATAATGTACAAAAAGCTTTAGAAGAATGCCGGAAATATCTAGCTGAAATGTAGTGATATTTTTATTTAGCACCGAAAAACACCACCGTCTCTGGGGGTAACCGCGCAGGCGGTGGTAAATCTGCTAAAGCCACAATGGGGAAAGGAGAACACTATGTTTTTTTCTGGCTTATTGTCGGTATCGTATTAACGATTGCAGCTATTGCAAACACCATATTAACGAATTTATCTGATATCGTATCCGTTCTTGCATCCTTGATTTTCTTTGGATGGACACTTTTCCGGATGTCTGTGATTAGCAGATTACATCTACGACAATTTCACAATATATAGTGCTATCTCATACCATCTTGTACATGATACTGTGTGTCATTTGATACCATTTAGTACTAGATAACACTCAATAACACACGGAACCAACAATTTTTTTGAACACCAAATGTGACAGTTTCAAGGTTGATTTTTGTCCCCTTCATTGATCTTTTGGTACTACTTAGTGATATTTGGTGTCATATAATTACGTTCTTTTCCTGCGCTGCCATCTAATACCATTTAGCATTACCTGATAATATTTCATAAATCAAATTTACTTAAGCATATTCCACATATAATATTTCTTTTCTATATTTTTATTACTATTAGTATATGCTTTTTATCTCAATCTGTCAAGTCTTCCATTATAGCTATTTCTAAAAAATTTATAAAAAACTCGTTTGACTCACATTAAGGCATTTAACCTTTATGCCTTTTTTATTATTGTTTGAACTGAAGAAACATTTGACGAAATTTTTGCTCTGTTGTATGATTGTTATCCAAATATAACTTCTAATGTCAGGAGAAATTCATGAACGTAAAAGACAGTATTTCTGCAACAATGGATGCCATAGAAGGAAACGAATCGGGAGATCAATCTGCAAAAAATATATTCTCATACAAACCAATTATGGGAAATATTTTAAAGTACACGGTAGCTGAGTACAAGGACTGCTCATTAGAGGAAATCATGGAATGTATCGAAGGAGATACCATCCAGACAGGAACTGCATTAGTGGAAGAGGATATGGCTCAAACCATACGTGGAGAAAGAACAGAAACCAATGCCACAGGTGAGCCACCGGCAACTTTCGATGTTTTATTTCGTTCACTGCTTCCAAATTCAAAAGAAAATATCCTGGTAAACCTTCATATTGACTTTGAATTTCAGAAAGAATATGATCTCGGCTATCCAGTTATAAAAAGAGGCATATACTATGGATGCCGTAAGCTGTCAGCTCAAATAGATAAGATCGGCAAGAATGAAATTGCATATAAATACCTAGAGAAAGTATATAGCATTTGGA
>UMCB01020424.1_pt1 | contig 20523 bp, 10 predicted proteins | sample 1964151 | NCBI WGS metagenome assembly UMCB01 (sample SAMEA4835960, study PRJEB28245) | human gut metagenome | biome: gut microbiome; material: fecal sample | place: Denmark | collected 2008
TGTTATTGTAAAGAACTTCTTTGCGCATTCCGTCAATGCTCATTTTGTATTTCATGGAAAACATAAGGGAAGACGATATTGTTATAAAATCCACATATCCCCATTCTTTTTCTTCCAGTTCAATACGTTTATATATTCTTTCCCGTGCTTCCCCTGCAATCGGTTTATGTCTTGGCACACCTTTCGCTATCTCTCTGAAATCCGACAGTAACAAATTCGTGCGCGGTATGTTCTCCAGCCTTTTACGATAGTTATCAAAGTCATTATATATCACCTTTGCATCCGGGCGCATCCGTTTCGTTATATGTGAAAGCAATCCTGAACCACCGAACAAATCAACAAATATGGTACAGTCACTAAAATGCTCCAAAACTTTAATATATTCCCTTGCAAACATACGTTTTTGCCCGACAAATGGAAGCGGTGCAGACATATACAGTTTTCCTTTCATACGTTCAGCTCAAATTTAATGTCCGCCTTACCGTTCAGAAGTTCGCGGGTCTTCTCCTCATTGTTTTCATAAATATGCACATTGCCCAAATACAAGGTTATGGACTTCAAAGGTAGTTCTATTTGTCGCGACATAAGATACAAGTGATAAATATCAGCTGGAAGTCCAAGATTAGCATCAGAACTTCGTTGGTATGCCGACAATACCAAACATCCATCCTCAATCTGGAACTGTACCAGACTAAGACATGGGGCTTGATTACTTTCTACACCGGTTGCACCCAAAAACAACACATAGTTCTTGCTATTGCGCTTTTCCGCATTGATTTTTTCAATGAGCGGTGGTAGCTTTTCAAAATAGGTAGGATAACTGTTAACTAACGTGTGGCCACAATAATCCCACCATGTAATTCCCGCTTCCTGGTATTTTTTCACATCACGTTCCCCTTGCATGAATAGATTTAATTCATCTTTCAGCTTTTTACGTGCAATACCATGTCCTTCAAAAATATCAAGCAAATCTGCCGGGGTCATGCAAATCTGTTCGTTCAGCAGGTAGCATATTCTGCCTTTCTTATTTTCCTGTGCTTTTCCTTCAGAAAGTATTTTTGTCAAAATACGATGATACTTGTTCATGTTTACCTCCTCTGTTTATGATGTACAAAGGTAGGCTGACGGCACATTATCGTCACAACATATTATAAACATTACACTGCAAATGGTTTGCAGTCACTTTGAAATCGTTTCAAAAGGCCGTAAACTTTCCTTTCACTTACTGCATACTTCTCAGAAAGAGTGGCAACAATATAAGAAACCTTTTCACCCTGTTGGTACATATCCACATAGTCTGAATACAAGTCTATATACCGGGCATCATCAAGACGTATTCCAGCATCCTGTAGCTTTTTCAGGAGCTCCCGGTTGAAGTTTATCAGTTCAAATACTTTCATATTCACATTTTTTTGTACCTTTGCAACATCTCACTTACATACACACATATAAATAAAAATAGCCACAAGTGTAGCCAAGGGTATTTGCCCCCGGCTGCGCACTTGTGGCGTATATGTGTTAATATGTAGGTGAGATGACTATTAACAGGCCGGGGGCTTTTTTCTATTCCTCCCCCGCAGGAAATTCTCATTTACCCGGCATCATACAAAGCCAAGTCCAACGCATCCTTTTTCTTCCATCCTTCAGACAATGCCGTCTGGATGTGCTTCATCGCTTTCACATAGAAATCCTGAAGTGCTTCAACCGTTTCAAACGTCCGATAGCTCGGAGAATCATCAGTTCCCAGTTTGAAGGTTACGGGTAAGTTCTGTCCACCAGTCTGTACGGCAAGGTCGTAGGCTGCCTTGTAATTGAACTGGTTTTCGTTTGACAGCCATACAGGTTGACCCTCGTATTCAAATCCGGACAGGATACGTTCATCTGTTTCGGCATTGTACCATCCTGACACCAACGACCGTACTTCTTCTACATGTGGTCTATGGTCAAGTTCCTCTTCCATATAAGAGGCGGAACCGTCCTCTCTTGCCTCTACGTCCCAGCGGACGCGCCATCTATTTTTCACCGGGTTCGTGCATTCCAGCACCGGAACTCCGGCACTTCCTTCTACTCGTTTCATATCAGGTAAAAACATATTTGGTCCGACCTTTGCCGAAAGTCTCGCTTTTGATTACAGTCTCAAAAGGAAAGCCGTCCGGCATTTCTCTAACTTGTGCGAGAATGTTTTTCATCTCTTCACTGTTGGTGAAGAATTTACATGCCTCCCCGTTCTTCTCGATGGCGACAATACACCTGTCTTCACCCTGTTCTGTTTTAATGCCCGTCTCAAAGTCTTTGACTATGATAGGCAGGTTTACCAACTCTCGGATACTGACGACTGATCCGGGGAACCGTTTCTTTCCGTCATCCGGTTTGTACGCAACATTCAAATCCTTAAATGATTTCATTTTTTTGCCTGTTAATTTATAAAACAACTTATTACAATCGGCGTGCTTTGCCATCCCGTAAAAGGACGCTACCAGTTCATGACGCCTTCTTCTCGACTTGACCTCGTGCATTTTTCGGGCGAACCTCTGCTTGATACGTTTACGCAGCCGGACATAATCCGGGCGGATCACATAACCAAGGAAGTCTATACCCTCGTCCACGGGAAACACCCTCTCGTTGGGCTTGATGGAAAGCCCAATAGAGTTCATCTGCCCATGAACGGCATCACGAATCTTCCATAATTCCGCTTTCGTTTCACCAAGCACGACACCGTCATCGCAATATCGGTAGAAATGACAGACACCGTACTTATCCTTCAAATAATGGTCTAAAAATACAGACAAAAGCAGGTTGCCCAGCCCCTGCGAGGAACGCAGCCCTATGCTGATGCCTTCCGGCATAAGTCGGGTGAAGTTCTCAAGCATGGCAATGAGCTTCTGGTCCTTAAATACGCGGCGGACACAATATATCACAAAATCCTGCCCAACGCTCTCATAGAACTTGGATATATCGAATTTATAACAATACTGTGTACCTTCCGGGTCTTCACACATATCGCGGCGGATATACGTCATCAGGTCGTGCATACCGCGATTCTTGATACTGGCTGAGGTTGTCCTTATAAACCGTTTCTTTAGATGTCGGTCAACAACAGACATGACTGCGTGAACGGCAATGCGGTCTTTCATCGTCAGAACCTGTATCCGCCGGATTTTTCCGCCTTCACATATAGTGCGCTCACGGTAATCCTTAACAGTGTAGGTTCCGGATGCTATCCGACCGGACAGTTCCTTAATGACTTCCTCCCTATGCGCAAGCAGATAACGTCCCTGGCGGCTCTTTTTACGTTTGGAGCCACGTAGGACCTGGTCAAACGAGGATGACATATTGGAATAATCTGCAACCTCTTCTACAATATAACCTTCTCTGCGCATATTACTTGTTTTTATGGAAGGTATAGGCCTTCCTTCCTCCGGGCCTGACTTCTTCGAACCCATTTAGGGCCTACCAAACTCCACCCGACACGTGATTTTTCAGCTTTCCGCCTTACTGACTGATAAGGTCATGCGCTGTTGCTGGGGCTTATCTCCCTCGGCACCGCTTTGGGGACACGTCCCCGGTGCTGTACGCCGATTATTTGATTTCCAGACGCGAGCCGACATTCGTGTTCGTGTTCGTAGCATCGTTATTCGCATTCGCATTCGACACACCGCCATTCGCGTTCGCATTGTTGTACCCGCGATAGACCACACGGACAGATGATGTTGAAATGTAATACTTGTCGCAATAGTATGTCGATGAAGAACCGTTCACACTTCCGACTGGAACAACATCCATGAATTTGCCGTGTGCCACGGCTGTTGTCCACTGGTCGCTGCTGGTGCGTCCTTTGACAAAACGTGTCGTTCCGTCCGGCATCCAGATGCGCCATTTTCCGCTGTTGCCGCTGTCGTTCGGCAAATCCACTCCGTCCATCATATCATACTTGTGGCCGAAAATGTCCTCATATCCAAGGCAACATATATTGTTTACCTGTATTACAGACGGTTCACCGTATTCATCATTTGTCTTGTACCAGGCGTATTGGTGGACAAGCCCGTCGATGAGCGAATTCGTCACTCCAGGATTGATGCCGCTGGCCTCCTCGTAACCGATGGTATCGGTCATGCCATAAGGGGCCGTTCCTCCAGTAGTACGCATATTTGTGTGCTGTCCGGCACCGCACTGCTCCTGGCTGTCACGTCGGCCGTATTTCGCATAGAACAGGTTGGCGATGCGTGAATGCATCAGCGCGTCAATCTGCTGCATACCTCTTTGCTGGCTGTAGTAATGGAAATCTGACCATCCAAGACTTGCGGCGGTACTGCTGCCCGTGATACAAGCACGGAGCTTCGTGCCGACAATACTGCTGCCGACGACAGCACATAGGTGTTCATCGTTGGCAACCCATTCCGGTTCCATATCCTCTATCTTATCACTGTTGCTCAAAACCACACAATCAAATTCAGCCGTGTTCAGGATTGAGAAATACAGGAAGGCGGCCCCATCCGGCACATCGCAGACCAGATACATACCCGCCTCAAACTTGCTGCTCAAGGTGGGAACGATAATGGAACTGATAATGGTTCCGTCAGAACGGACGAACAGTGAGCCGACAAGGTTGGTGCCTGGTACACTTGGAAAACGGACACGCTTATGTCCGGAAACGTCAACCTTGCATACGGAATAAGTACTGTCGGTGCTGTAGGAGTTCTCCAGCGTATCCTTGCCTGTCATAATCTTACGGCCTGACTGCCACCCTCCGCTGCCTTTGATGTCATCAAGGGTCAACACGTCCACCTCCGGACATTCCGGCATGTCTTCGGGGCCATTGGAACTGTAACAGCTGTAATGTTTGCCGCCGAGATAGTCATTGATGCCCTTGCTCCAGAAGAACGGTTCGTACATCATCCAGTCGCCTTCGGTTCCGTCCAGCTTTGCCGGAGTTCCGTCCGCATACTTGTTGCTGTCCGCGTCATCCAGAGGATAATAGGTCATTTCGCCATCCGTATTATTCACGGCGGTATCTGTGTTCGCGATGTTCACCTGGCGGGAAGTCGGCATCTTTGTGACCTTGGCCAGGACACGGTGACGCTGGCCCAATATGGCTGTAATGTGACCGCTCGGAACATAAGAGTTTCCGTATTTATATCCGGTTTCGTTGTCGAGGTTACTGATATTAGCATCGTCGGCCACGTCGTCATCGAACTCTATCATCGTATATTCCGGCTGTCTTATGTTCAGTTCATCAAAACGTTCTGTGTACTTGTTGAATGTATCGTCGTCCAGGTACTTTGTCAGGCGGTATGTTCCAACGAGCTTGCAGCGTGAGTTCGTGGTATTTCCGCTTGCATCGATACCGCCGAGACCAGCATCATACCACTGCTTGAGGTCGCTGCCGTCACCTTCAAGTTCTATGCCCGTAATACGGATATATTTCAATGCTCCTCGTAAAGCAAAAAGTTCCTTGAACGCGGACAAACCATTTATAAGAGCACAGTTCTCAATCCACAATCCGGTAAGGTTGGCCTTGCCCTCAAAGGTGATGGAATTCCATTTCAGGTACTGCATAGAGCGCAGGATCAATGTCTGGAAATTGGCCGGGATACGCAGCTTGTTAAGAACGGCACCTTCAGCAAAGGTGATTGTCGCCAGTTTTGTGCATCCGGACGCGTTCACTTCTTCCAGACGGTTGCATCCGGACAGGTCAAGGCTCGGAAGGTTGGTGTAGTTGACCACCTCCAGCTTGCGCAGCATCGGTATCTTCGTACCAAGAACCAGCTCTGTCAGAGCGTATGTCTTTGCGCTGCTGCCAAGGATAAGCTCCTCAAGAACCGGAAGTGTCGGAAGGCTCATGTCGGTAAAGCCACCCCATGCGGACAGGTCCAGTTTCTTCATCCATTCACCTCCGTATAAATGGAAGATGGTTCCGATGTTGGCCGTCTGTCCATAAGTATAACTCCATTGCTGGTCCTTCTTAACGGCGTCATGTGTCATGGTGTCGCTTTCACGCCGGAACTCAAAATAGAAGTCACGTGCCGGAGTGGCCTTGACGGTCGCACCGGCCGCGCTGTTGCCCTTGAAAGAAATATCTGTGGCCGTATATTGTCCGGCACTATATCTCGCGTCAAAAAGCCCCATTCGGTTGCTAACCCACCAATGGCGGTGTGACTGTCGGCTTCCCTGCATGGCTTCCAAATATGAATATTTCACGTTGGTCACCGTGCCGTCCTGATTGACCTCAACACCGATGGTCTTAGGCTCCACGTATTTATTCAGCGCATCAAGGTTGTATATACGTTCACAGAATTTTGCGCTCTGTTCGTCATCGAACATGGCGAAAATGGTACTGTTGCTCATGCGCTCCCTGATTCGTTTATAGGCAGCCGCGAGTTCGTCCGGGAACTGTTCGCGCAGGTTCTTCCAAAGGACGCTGTCGTGTCCGGCATAGGCATACACGGTCTTGTCTTCCGTTGAAAGTTCCGGGTCGGTCGTGTTTTCGTCCACATCCCAGGAATACTTCAGACGGCCGTCGTTACGCACACCGAGAATGGTATCACAGTCATAGAATATCATATAGGCAAGAACCTTGTCCTTGTCCGGATCATACCAGAATCCCATCATCATATTTTTTACGCGCTGGTCGACACATCCCATGATATCCGTGAACATGTAATAGTCGCACAGATAGTCCACATCGAACCAATCAGCGAGCTCCGCCTTGAACTTTGCACCGTTGTTCTGTGTGCTCTTAACCCATTTTACAAGTGGCTCAAGATATTTTGGCTTCCGGGTTCCCGCCTCATATTCGGCGTTGATATCGTCATCGTCCGGGAATCTCGCCTCAAATACCTTCAGCCAGTTCGGGGTACCGTCGTCACCCTTTGTATCAAAATCATCATCCAGGAACATGCCCATCGGGTAGTCGTTGTTCAGGAACTCCCAGCACTCGGTCGGATTGACACCGCCGAATTTATCATTCACCCATGCCTGGTCATGATATCCGGGTATGTCGCAAAAGCCGAACACAGCCTCTGTTGACTTGTCGTTGTTGAAATTGAACTTGCCAAGGAACTGTGGAGTTTCGTCCAGGGTACCGCGGTAGAACAGGTAACAGGGTTCGCCGTCGATGGTTGTTCGGACATCATATCCATACTCCCCTGAACAATGTGCCTGTGCCGGGGTAAGCTCTCCGGCGGCCGTCAGGATATTCTGAACCAGCTTGGCCATACCAGTATTATGCGAGGACGAGGATTCGGCAAAGTCGGCCTTCAGGCAGAAGCAGTCAACCGGGGCTGCCGCCTTGTTGGACGTACCTGCAGGACGGAAGGAGTATTTGGCCGTTTCCTGTAATGTTCCTCCCAAGCCTTGCTCGTCACAGCCCAGATACAGGTCACCGGCCACCTTGGACGCATTCTTGAAATAAATGCGGTAGTTCTTTATCGGATAGGCAAGCGACGAGGTTCCCTGCAAACGGATACAGCCTCCGACACAACGGAAGTTCAATGCCTGGTTGCCCTTCACGACACAAAGCATTTCGGTAACGTCATACTTCGGGTCCTTGTCATTGTTGACCGCCGCCTGGAGCACTGTCGGCACGCCGTTGTCCTCACGCCCGGTAACGATGATATATCTCATACCGTCCGGAACACTGTCAACGGTCACATTTCCGTTCTCGTCGATGACATTGTTGCTCTCGTACATGGACATCATCATGTCGGAGCTGTCCTGGTCTATCATATAGGTTTCCAAAACTTGTGAATCACTCAGGTAGGTATCGTATGCACGGATGAGGTAGACATCTGTTGTCGCACCGTCTGACCCCAGTTCTATGTATGCCGGGCTCGCCTGGTATATGCTGTCGGATGTGGCTCTCTGAACGGAGCCGGACATGATGCCGTTGATGTACAGGTACACCATTTCCGTATTCTGCTTTTCATATTCGGACGAACCGTCAGTACTCTTCGGAAAGCTAACGAAAGCCACCTCGTATATTTCTCCAGCGGCCATTTTCATGGAAAGTGTGCTGTTTCCCTTTGTGGTCATTCTCGCTTCCTGTGCCGTAATCACAAATCCGGTACCGGATGCGTCCACACACTTGATGACTTCTGCGTCCTCATCGACGACCTCACTGACTTTGTATTTCACGATGAAGGCGACGGCGTTGGTGACATTCTGTTCCGGCTGTTCCAGCGGCCTATGCTGAATGGTGGCCCTCGCCGTGTCTGTCAGACGCAGGGCCTCGCCGGTCCAGCCGTCACCGCCCCATTTGAAGCCTTCGAACACAGTTTGAATGCCGTTATAACTCCATTCTTCACGGTTGACGTCGCTGTTGCTTCTGCCCTGTGCTGTCAGCTTGAGTGTCATGCCGTCTGTTGGCTCGCTGATGTTCAGGTCGCTCTTGGACGCAATGAGGCGGAAATTATAGGTTGTCACGCCGACCACTATACGGCATTGCTGTTCGCCGTATTCCGATGCCCGCAGCGTCAGGTTCTGTACCGTGAAAGGAACAGAAGCGGATGAGGCCAGTGTGTCACCGACATAGACATCCGCCCTTGTCGGGGTCTCTCGCGGGTTGTAGGCTGCATACTGGAGCGTATAACTGTCGTACTGTTTGGCCTGAATATAGGGCGTTGTCCCTTTTTCTATGACCGTACCGTCTGCATAGTCGAACCTTGCAGACACTACAGGGGTATTGTTCCCGGCTTCACGGATGCCTACGGCAAAAAGGATACTGTTTGACTTGATGATGCTGCCGTCCGTCAGCTCCAGTTCCACCACAAGCTGTACGGTGTGGGTTCCATGTGTCAGGTTGGTTGTCGCAATACTGAAACTGCCGTTGGCCGTGGAACTGGTGATGCTCCGGTCCTCTGTGTCGGTACCGTCAACGTAACAGCGCAGGGTCTTCGTTCCGGCACCGCTCAAGGCGTATGGGATAGACAGTGTCTGCCCGCGTGTAACGGCAGTGGAAATGCTGAAGGAGCTGCTAAGAGTGAGCTGTACCACATTGATGCTCCAGGTCACCTGGGCGACCTGCATCTCCGCGCCTTCACCGACTTCCACACGTACACGTACCGTGTTGGTACCGACACCCATATATTTCGTGACATCTACCGTATTTGTACTTCCTGCAGATATGTTTCCGGTTAAAGTATTGGAGTTCGCTCCCTGTGTAACGGTAACTGTCACACGTGCCGGGTTTCCCGTACTTTCTCCGGTAGTTGTGTCTGTCTGGTCGTATGTGTAAGTCAGTTTCACTTCATCACCGGACTTCACCGTCTTGTTCGGGGTGACACGGGTCAGCACGACTTTTGTCGTGGCAACGGTTCCGCCGCCACCACCGGTGAACATGTCGCTGGTGCTGATAACCTCCCCGGCTTCATTAAGGAGGCTCAGGGAATAGGCTTTGTCCGCACCTTCGCCGATTTCATTCAACTGGAGGGCGGTTCCATAGGTAGAAGCCTTTTCGTTTATTTTTGAGACCACCGCTTTACCGCTCACCGGATTGGTGGAGTTCTCGTTTACAGCCTGATCAACTTCAACCACAGGTATGTCAAGGCTTACCTCGCCCTGTTCATCGGGTGTAAGGTCTGAACTTGTGGTGCCTTTCGTCACACGTATTTTCTTGATTGCATCACCGCCGCCGTAACGGTTCCAGGCTGACGGGGTCAGGAAAGACGAAATGTCCGTGCCTTCAAAACGGTAGTCGAGCCACTTTCCGGCTGACGCTTCAAAGGTTATCACCATGCCGGGCTTGCTGTCATCATCGATATCGGCATCGGCAAGAGCGGCCACGGCGGTATCCTTTGTGTAATAGCCGGAGCCGAGAGGGTGTAGCTGTGTCACGTTGTAGAAACCGCTGCCGGAACCGCCACCGCTGGCCTTTACCAAATCACCGTCTTCCTCGCTCCAGACGTACAGCGTGTCACCACAGATATACGTTTTGTCTTTCAGAACTTCATTTCTTGACCATGTGAGAAACAGATCCGGAGATGGTACACCTTCAACATTCCAACTGTTGTAAAACTTTCCGGACAGCTGGTAAGCAAATTGTTTCTTGCTCTTTATATATACGATAATACCGCCTGCAGATGTGCTTGATGCAAGCTGTATCTCACCGCTTTCAACGAAACCGGAGAATCTTGCTGTGGCACCCTCAAGAGCAGCCTTTGCAGTTTCTTCGTATGAGGCGGCTGCTTCCTGGGCTGCCGCAGCAGCAGCATTTGCCTTGCTTGCTGATTCGTTTGCAGTGGCTGCCGCTGAATTGGCCGCGTTCTTGGCATCTTCGGCGGTCTGGGCCGCTTTGTTAGCTGTCTGCGCAGCTTCTTCCGCTTTGGCCGCCGCATCGGTTGCGGGCTTCTGTAATAATGAAACAGGTACTGATACAAGTTCATTTCCCTTAACGGCAGGAAGTGAGTTGACACCGTTTAGCGATGTCACCTCTTCCAGTTCCTGCACGCCCTGGCTCTCCGCCTTGATTGCGTTGAGAACCTGCTGTATGTCTTCTTGTGATATTGCCATAATTATGCAGTTTTATATTGGTTGAACATTTTTCTTGTCTCCAGGTATTCCATATCATTCTCATGTTTGTAAGCCTCACGTTCAAAGCTGATGGCGTGGTATGCGGCATTTGCATTTCTCAGTCGTACAAGATGCCACACCCATTCAGTCAGGTACAAAATATAGAAACCGATATAAAGAAGCTCTTTCATCTGTTCCGTGTGGATTGCCTCATGGTTGAAGTCTGTTTCTGACATGATGCAACCCTTACGTACAAAAAGTAGCCCTAAAAGATTTATACACTTGAATCCTTTGAAAGGAATCAATTCATTATATACTATTTTCATTGATACCTCCTTCCTCAAGCTGTGCTCTTAACCCGTCAATGAAATTAGGTGCGCATAGTTTATATGCCACATCTTTTATCAGTCTAACTTCATCATCGGAATATTCCGTTTCACCCTCGCTCCGATAGATTTTCATAGCAAGTGCATGGGCGCGAATTCCATTGATGTTCATATATATCATGTCTGCAAAACTTTCACGCGCATCGCCTGTCCGTTTGTTTTTTCCACTTATACCTATTGGTACAGTAAAATTCTCAAAGTTTAATTTTGCCATAATTATTATAATTAAACATACATTGCTGTTGTATTTATCACTAAAAATTGAAAACCACCGTCATTGGGGCTATCATCATCACCTGTATAGACATCAAAATATGTTGTTTCCTGAGCCGATACAGATGCATACCTTCCAGTTCCCTCAGCAAACCCAGTTAGGAGTACGGTATAGTTATTTTTGTCGCTGAATGCCTGACCAAAAGTTATCCTGTATTTTCCCGTGCCTATTTTTGAAAAAGTAATATTTTCATCATGATACTTTTTAATCTTTACAAGACTGTCATTCCTAACCATACCATAAAACATTACATGTAATGGAAATCCGTTGTCATGATCAGACTTGTATATTCGGTTTAATACAATCCAACCTTTGAAATTATCACCCTCACCGTATCCTATTATCTCCACACCACTATTTCGAGGTATTTCCAATGTGTTCTTTTTTACTCCGTTCTCGAAATAGTATTTCCCGGATGGGGCTGTGTGTGTCAATGTTCCTCCTGAAGTATCTGCCCCCCAGTTGTCGTTCATGATTATAGCTCTAAAACCGTTATATTCTGACGAAAAAGGAATCACCACAGCTGTTTGCCAACCTCCACCGGGTATAGGTATAACTACATTATTGTTATTCTGAAGTCCAAGTGTTGAAACAGTTAAAGGACCGTCAGCGGATAGGACATAATAGCCGTCACGGAATGGTGTCCGCAGTGTACCATTAATGATAACATCTGTCAATTCAGAATTTTTTATTGTAGCCTTAATAGTTTCAATACTTCCATTCTCTAAAATCTTGAAATTACTGTTTGCCGTCACAAGTCCTTCCAACGATATATTTTTTGCTGATATTTTAATGTCCGAGGCTGTTTGATTTATCATTGACACAATGTTTCCATCAGCATCAAAAGCATATAACTTGTTTGCCATTGCGGTTGTTACAAGTCCAGCCTGATTCTTCAATACTCCGTTTTCGTCAAAATATTGCGACATCAATTCGTTATACTTTGCCGTTGTGACGATGCTTGATGTTTCTATGACATTGCCGTCCTTGTCAAAGTTGGCAGCTGCTATTTTTACCAGCTTCTCAGACTGTTCGAACAGCGTTTTGTATTTGTATGCCAAGGCTTCTGCGCGGTCGGTACTCAACACCAGCATGTACAGGTATATTTCACCCGTGAAGGACAATTTGAAGTCGCCTGTTCCATTCCATAATCCGGAGTGATTGAATATCTGGTATCCGTCCGTAACGTCAAGTTCGCCATCGTAGGAAAACTCGTTGAAATTCTCGAAACCAGATTTATCCAGTCCTTCGAACTTGATGATCATCCGTCCGGCTTTTGCTACGCGATAGAAGAAACTCAAATATACGGCTTCCGGTTTTTTCTGTCCCTCATCATTTATATCGTTGTAGTCGGGAATAAAGCGGAAGTTCTCATGCTTCTGGAGGATATATTTGTTCCGGATAAATACAGTAGTACGTCCGTCATCGGTCTTGACGGTGGCGTAATTGGTCTTATCGGACAAAGGTGCTCCGTTCGCCCAGATCCACTTGCTGCCCAGCAGGAAGAAGGTCGCCTCGTTCTCGGTATCCCATTTGTTCATTCCATTTCCGAATGACGCGTTGTCCAGGTAACTCTTATCTTCCGTGAAGTCTTTTCGCAAACCTTCTACGGCAGCTTCTATTTTTCCTTCAGTTATTTCAAAACGAGTCAGGATGTCCTCGCCGGTAGTCAGAACGAACGTCCCCATCAGGTACACATTATCACCATACAACCCGTTACCGTGCGGCTGATTATCTGCAGGGAACCGGCTGTCGCTGATTCCGTCCAGATTACCAAGGCGAACGCGCAGACAGTCGTTGAAGTTCTTGGCACACACACCGTCCAGTACGTCCACACGCGGCTGTCCGTCCTCGGTGGCCGCAATGGAGATGAGGTTCTGACGAAGCCGGTTCTGCGTGTTACCCATCAATACACATTCGTCGCCTTCTTTCGGCTCCACACCGCCGAACTCGCTCACGGGTACAGTGATACCATTCCCGTCCGAGGCGGACACTTCGACCCAGTAACCGCGTAAGGATGCGCCGGTGAACTCCGCGCAGCGCATCAGGTCGTGCGCTACGAATTCATTGTCCTGCTCGAATGTGATTTTATAGTTGTCTCCATCCTTCGCTACAGTCTTTATTTTACCGCTGGCCGCACTGACGACAAATTGGCCGCCAATGCTGCGCACCTTCTGGATGAGCAGTTCCAGGGCTACCAGCGTCTGTCTGATGGTCACTTTGTCGATGGTCAGGTTGCTTAGCCCCGTCAGTGCGTCCATCCATAACTGCCAACCCTCTCCGGTCATACCGTCCACGAATTTCAATGAGCGCAGTAATTCACGGATGACTGCGGTCAGCCATTCGGCATTACCGTCACCGTCCACCGTTGCACCGCTTCCTCCGGCTTCATACTTGCCGAAGTCGGCTCCCTTCAGGAAACGTATCTTTTCTTGTGCGGTATCCTCGCGTAGCCTGCTCAGTGCTTCCTTCAATGTCCTGCGTGCCGAGAACACATTGTTGTCAGTCGGGTAAGTGTTATCCCAGCTGCGTATCAGGTCTGGGAAGCTTCCGGACGTGGCAGTCTTGACATAGTTCTTCGCATCGGTGATGCTGTCACTTATGGCTTCCATTGTTCCGGTGCTTGTCGCATCACTTATCTCGATATCCATCTGCGAAGGCAGGTTCACTTTTCGTGTGACCTTTGTAATGCGGCTGTTTCGGAAACCCGTTTCCGGAAAGTATTTGGTACTTTCCAGACGGACACGACGACCGATGTACAGGTCTATTCCGTGTTCCTCGATATAGACATGGTCCGTAGGTGATTTGTAGCAGCTTACATCAATGGCGTGTTCCTCATTATATTTGTCAACTGCCTGCTTGAACTCCTGCTCCGCCAGTGGATAATACTCATCCGGCATGCGTATATTCCAAAGGATATATTTGTCTCCGACTTTAGGTATCAGGGTGTCATTCGGAAGCTGGGTGTCATCATCATACGGCCAGATGGTTATGATTTCAAATTCGCGCGTATCACTATTGAAGTTAACCTCAAAATAATATGTGCCGTTTTCTTCATCACCAAGACCAGCCAGTTCACTGCCTTCCTGGAATGACACACGTTTTACTTTTTCTCCGATTTCATAATCGTTCGGATCGAACCCCATGCTGTCATCACGGAAATAATATATTTTGTAGGGATTACCGTCCTCGCCTGTAACCTGTTCGCTTCTCACACCAGTTACGGTACCAATGCGCTTCGGATAAATATCTGCGAAAGCATCAGCCTCATAATGGTGCCATATACCATATTTTTCAACATTGACATCAATATGCTTTTCACCGTTCGGAAGCTGGAGGCGTGAATGTCCGTATCGCTCCGGATCTATATTCCGGCTGCTTCCTATCGGATATAAACGGGTGTAAAACTTTACATTGTCCGCCATGTCACATTCCAGGGAAGTCAGCCCCTTGCCGTAAGCCAGTGTCACTTCCTCCCCATGCTCACACCGGCACACATTGACGGTCTGCCCCTCACACCACCATTCAGCACGGTTTCCGGCTTTCTCTGCCACCTCTTTCAGTGCCTCGTCACAGTATTTACCTTCGTAGTCGATAACGATGTTTTCCGTGCCTTCCACCGTTCCGACTTTCCAGTCGGTGGTATTGTTCATCCCGTTGTTGATGCTCTTCACAATCAGGGCGACATGTTCTCTTGGTGGGGCGGTCAAAGTAAAAACCGGCTCATCGTCCCCGTCTGTATCATTCAATACGAGAAAACGTTTCAGAAGGCTTTCGATTCCGTACAGCTTTACATCATACTTCCACTCAACGGTGGACAGCTGCTCCGGCTTGTATTGCTCCATGAGCCAGTAACGTTCGCCCTGGAATTCTGTGTAGTCATTCACCTCAAGCGCAATATGCTCGTACAAGGTAAAGGACAGGGTGAGAATATTGTCGCCCTGTATCTCCTTGACCTGTGTACTGTTGTCATCTGTTGCTATCTGTGCCTTTGCAATTCCGTCACTTCCGTATATTGTTATCATATTCTAATGCCGTTTTAATGTCGTTATAATTGTGGCTGCGGTTCACGGAAAGTCACGTAGAACCTGCTGGCCTGCTTCCCTTCCTTCCAAAGGTATGTCAGGGGTTCGTAGTCGCTCGATTCTTTGTAGAATACATGCAATGTCATATCAAGGTCTGGAAAAAAAATATCCAGCCATCCGTCATCCCCTTGTTTCAGAAAAGCAACAAAGCCTCTGTACTGTTCGAGCCATTTGTTACGAGTATCGGCGTAAAGGGCGAAGTAAAGTTTCACGTCACGAGCCTGGTTTTTCACGTCCAGAACGGATGAGTATTTTTCCCCATTCTCTTCGCGAATATCTACCGCCACATGGGTTTTTGTTTTTGAAGGGGCCATGATTGCCTTCAGGTTATTCCTATCGCCCCGTTTCTTTTCAACGAGAAAAACGCCATATTCCTTCCAGACGTCCACCCCGTTGATAAACATTTTACCTCCTAATACCGCATCCATATCATTTTACTTTTATTCCGTCACGTTCCATTTTCTTTATATAGTTATTGATCTCTGCAAGGTGCTTTGCACTGGTACCGGTGTTCTCCTCAATCTTCTGAAGGTGATCGATGGCAACACCCATCTGTTCGCTTACATCTTCCATCCTCTCATCAATACTTGCCCAGTGCATCTGTCCGGAAACAAAAAGTCCTTCCAGTTTGCTCCCTTGATCCTGACTCATTGCATCAAAACTGCCGGACTTACCGCTTTGTGATGTGCCTCCGGAATCCAAATCAACACCGGCGGCATCAGCCATTGCGTCCAGACGCTCACCGGCCTCCTGCATGGCTTCTTCGAAACGTTCACGCCAGTCTGACAGGTAGTACTTATCTGCGGTGCCGTTGATAAATGCTTCTGACAGTTCGTTATACAAAGGCTGAAGCACCTTGGAAAGGTCCTGATACATGAAGGCATTTAATACAGCTTCTGCCAATGTATCCTCTGTAAATTCTCCCAACTTACCGATGTCACTTCTCATTTCCTTAAGTGCATCTTTTGCATTGGAAAGGAAGCTGTCGAATGAAACACCCATTACCATTTCCCGCATTGTAGAGTAGCATTCCTCAATGTTCTGGACCAGTTCCTCAACCGTTTTTCCGCTATCCACCCATGCCTCGTAATAGTCACGGGCGGCATCGCTCAGTTTGTTTTGGTTGTAGTACAGTTCTATCTGCTCCGCACTCATACCGCGGAGGCTATGAGTAACAGAACCTCCATTTAAGGAGTTACCCCATTCCCAATGTGCATCACTTCCCTGGAGCTTGTTCCAAAGGTCATCATAAACCGCCTGTTCCGCCTTGAGGTCCTGTTGTAATTGTGAAAGTTGCTCAGACTGCGCCTCCCAGACTGATATGCTGGACGGTTTGGCATAGCCTTTCTCCACCAGCCAGTTCAGCAGTTCCACGTCCTTGATAATATCACTTATCAGACTTTGGTTGGCTGCGTATTCCTCGTTACGTTTCCGGATGGCGCGGTTTGTTTCAATTTCGGCAATATACCATTCGCGCTTCATCTCTTCCATCTTTTCCTTCCAGCTCGTGAACATGGAAATAATAGACCCAAGTCCGCTTAACGTATTGGTGATACCACCGACAATGTCTCCGGAAAAAATCTGTCCTATACCGGTTCCCATATCCATAGCCCCATCAACAAAGGTCATCATCTCGTCGATGGACTGTGCGAAACGGTCACCGAATACGGCACCGAGGGAATCTCCCCAGCCACGGATTGTAGAAGTGAGTTCCTTTCCTTTGACATTAAAGTCTTTCAAAGCTCCGGATATGTCACCGTCTTTTTTGATGGCTTTAAGCAGGTCATCATAAGAGGTCTTGAATGCCTTGAACGGATTGCCTTTCTCCAGTTCCTTCTGTATTTCCTTCACACGCTTCTGCATCCGCTCGAATTCGGCTACGGTAACCGTCACTTGCTTCTTAACGAAATTTCCGTTCTCATCCTTTGCCGGTACCGAAAGTGAAACACCGCCGGAACCGACCTTTGCACCGGATAGCACATCCTTTGCCTGGGCATAGAAATCTGACAATGCTTTATACCCTTTTTCGGAAACGTCACCGAATAGTTTGCTGTAAAAATCGGACGCTCTCAGTATGTCTTCTTCCAATGAAGCTATTTCCTCTTTGTACTTCTCTGTTCTGGCAGAAATGGAGGATTCCACGTCAGATGTATCAGCCCCGGATTCCTTTAGCCGTGAGAGTTCCAGGTTGTAAGCGGCCATATCCTCATTATACTTGCTGTCAATATCACGGCGACGCTGGTCGTAGGATTGATATTCCTGCAAAAGAGCTTCCAGTTTTTTCTTTCCTTTGGCGACCTCGTTTCCTTCAACGTCACGCACGCCGTTTTCCATACGGCCATGTGCCTCGGCATAAGACTGCACAAACCCCTGGCTTTGTTCTTTTGTCAGTGTGCCTCCCTGTGCCGCACGAAGGCGGGCTTCCTGTTCATTGATTTCGGCAATTTCCTTCTCGTAATTCAGGCGTATCTGGCGAATCCGTTTATCGCTTCCTTCCTTCATCTTGTCGATGGCCGCCTGTTCATCCTTCCATTGCTGTTCGCGCAATTCTTTCGTTTTACCGGCATAAGACACAATACGGAGGACATCACTTTGCATGGCGTCAAATTCGGCCTGATATGCCTCTTTCTCCGCTTTCTGACGGGAGGATAGATTCTGGCTTCTGGCATCATCCAATGCAAGCCTCTGTTCGTCGGTAAGACCGTCCGTGCCGGTGGTAAGACCGGCTTTCTGATTTTCGCGTTTCCATTTAGCCTCAAGTTTGGCTATCTCATCATTTTTGGCCTGGTATTCATTATCCAGCTGACGCAGTTTTTTTTGCAGACCTTCTTCCATCGCCTCAATCTCCGCCGCATCATTTTTCCGTTGCAGTTCCACCAGTTCCTGGCCGAGCTGTTCCGCCGACTTCTTTTCACGTTCAGCCTCTCTGTCCGCCTTTTCTTTCGCCTTGTTTTTCTTTTCGGCATCCTTGTTGTCTTCCGGTTTTGTCCGGTCATATTCCTTTTTGGCAAGGTCAAGCGCATCCTTGAGCTCCTTGGCTTTCTTTTCGTATTCCTCCTGTGTCAGACTATTGGATGTCTCCGAAAGGAAATCATTGTAGGCTTTCAATGCCTCTTCATATTCTTTTCTGGCCGTTTCTGCCCAGTCCGCACTGGAGTCTTTTTTCAAGTTACGCTTATTTTGCTCCGATCGTAATTTGTTCAGCTGGTATTGCAGTTCGTCACGGCTGTAAGTTCCTGTAAGACGTCCGTCGCCGTATGTTATTTTTCCGTACTTCTTTTCCTGTACGGACATCAGGGCAAGAAGGTTCTCACGCTGTTTTATCTGTTGTGTGAGTGTTTCATTACTTACCCCCGTCAAGTTCTCGAAATACGCATTCACGCTTTCTTTTCGTGCCTGTGCTGATAGTGCCTTACGTTTATTCTGAAGGTTTTTCAGTTCTGATTCCTCAGAAGAAGATAGCCCCCCGATTTTCATTGTATAGGCAACACCACCACTGGCTGTATAAGTCTGATAGCGTTCGGTAGCTTTTTTCGCCTCAAGCTCTTTAATTCGTGCATTGACCTGGTGCAGTTCGTTTTCCGTTTTTGTAATTGAGGAACCAGCCTCCAGTGCAGCAATTTCTTCCTTGATACGCTTGATGTTTTTCAACTTTTCATATTCGGTGTCGTATTTGGCGAATATATCCGGGTATTTCTGCTCCAGCCTGTTCAATGCCTCGCGTCTGGTATCGGTGGCAAGGCTCTCATCACCGGCAACACTGCATAATTCTTCCATCTTACGACGGTGTTCTTCCTCGGCCTCTATCGTTTTCTGCTTTGCTGCCTGGTAGTCTTCCTCTGCTTCCCTCAAACGCTCTTCCTCGTTCTTCATCGATATCGTTGCCGCTACGACTCCGGCAATTAATGTGGCTACCAGGACATAAGGATTGACAAGCATAGTGGCATTAAGCATCTTTTGTGCCTTTTCCACAAGCACCAACCATCCGTAGTGTATTGTCTCGGCAGTTGTCAATGCTCCAACACCGGCAGTCTGCAGGGCTTGCATGGCGGTAACAGCCATGACTGCAGTTTTATATACTCCGTAAGTTGCAACAAGTCCGACCAGAACACGTCCGACCTGCTCATAATGTTCAATCAGATAGGAAACGCCACTCAACGAACTGTTTATAATGCCTTCAGAACGATTCCCTATTTCATTGAACATGGTGGATATGCTGTCTTCAATGTTGGATATCTGTCCGGTAATGGTCTTGCTCTGTTCTTCCATGAGGTTATAGAACATGCCGCCCTCATTGGTAAGGTTCTGCAGTGCTTTCTGGACTTCCGGGAATCCGACTTTTCCAGCTTCAACCATTTCACGTACCTTGCTTTCTGCTACCCCTAAAACATTGGCCAGTTCTCGACCCAAAGGAATACCTCTACCGACAAACTGGTTGTAGTCCTGGGTGTACAATCGACCTTGTGTCATTGTTGTGCCGTAAAGATAAACCAGATCATTTAAGGGCTGGTTTAGTCCGGCTGCGATATTGCCCAGACGGATGAGGTCGTCATTTACGTTTTCCACGTTCTCACCGTATGCGAGCAGCTGCCGGGCACCGTTGGCTATTCCCTGCAGGTCAAAAGGAGTTGTCGCGGCTGTACGAATAAGCTGATCCATCAGTTCGGAGGCTTTTTCCTCGCTTCCAAGCATTGTATTGAAAGACACCTCCAGCTGCTGGAACTCACCGCGAACCTTGATGATATTCTGAACAAGCTGCTGCACGGCAAAAGCACCCGCAATCTTGGATGCAGTATTTTTTACCGATTGGGCTTGTCGGTCAAGCCGCTCCATTTCCGATGTAGCACTGCTTGTCTTGACTTTCAGCTCATCTACTTTTCGACCGGCTTTGTCAAGTCCGCTTGTAAGCCGGTCTTTCATCAATATTTCTATTTCTACAGGTTTTACGCTCATTTTTTAAGGTTGCTTTGAAAGAATCCTACGATTTCATTAGCCTCGTCCTCGGCACTCTTCTCCTCTTTTTTCTTCCGTATGTACCGTGGGGCATCGGCCAGCATCATTATCAAGGTCTGGAAGTTTACTCCTTCCAGGATATACTTTACACTCCAGCCGGTAGCGTTTGCTATCTGCCAGACGAACCCGAAGGGGCTATGGGAGGGCTCATAGACCGTCTTTAACTCCCCTTTATCTTTTGGCTCAGTTTCAGCCTCAGTTTCATCGGATTCATCTTCTCGGCTGATCTGATAATACTCGTAAAATGGTCCGTCCCCAA